>Ga0209232_1001193_pt1 | contig 14364 bp, 15 predicted proteins | sample ETNvirenome_2_60_FD_184066 | JGI IMG/M metagenome (GOLD analysis project Ga0209232, IMG submission 184066) | Marine viral communities from the Pacific Ocean - ETNP_2_60 (SPAdes) (version 2) | ecosystem: Environmental > Aquatic > Marine > Oceanic | place: Pacific Ocean | collected 2013-06-22
AAAATGCAAAGTATTTTCATTCTCTCGAGGAAAAAAGTTTTAAATTAGTATGATGAAATATAGTTTCAGTATGTTGAAAGGATTATAAATGGATTTAGTTAGGGTATTATATCGCATCATCATACAACACATATACAAATAGATATAGTCAAACAATAGGGAATGAACAACAATAGTTGTTACATTCATTTAGATTAGTAGCGTGATGATATGTATATATATATTAGTATTAGTTATGTTGCTCGGTATTGTTTTATATTAATAGTAATAGTTATAATAAATAAAATAAATTATTGTTGTGATGTATGTATATAAATACATTAGTTCGGTAATGTAAAAACGATGGTTGAAATCCTGACTATATAGTAGTATAAAAATGAAAAAGCATATTGTAGTAGTATAGTAGTTCTAAACGGAAAGCCCACCCCCTTGAGATTTTCGGTTTCGGTATGGATTTGTATGTGTTGTATATATAATATTATCCCACCCCTTGTTATATCTCATAATTTTTTATATATTTGCCCCATGGCCAGGGACTATAAAGACGAGTACAAAAAATTTCAATCATCTCCTTCTTCTATAAAAAAGCGTGTTAAGCTTAATAAGATTAATAGAGATAAGGGTACCTATGGTAATAATGATGGAAAGGATAATTCTCATGTCAAGAATGGGGATGGTACTGTTATTATAGTTGTTAAGAACGCTAGTGATAATAGAGGATCAAAAAGTGATATGCCTGGAGATAAAAAGGCTAGGGGTGGATTTAACGCTGCTAAAGGTTCTAGGGTATATAAGAATAAGTATTTTGTTACTGCTGGAGACGATAATGAGTTTGGTGATAATAGTAATGTTGATTCTAGTTCACTTAGGACAGAGAAGATTAGAAAGGCTAGTTCTGGTGCTATATACAGTAGGGGTTTTGATTACTATGGTGGTGGACCTTTATACGGTCAGTCTGCTGGTAATGCTGCTATTATGGGTGGAACAAACACAGCTGCTGCTTTGGGTGCTGGAAATGATGGTTCTGGAAAAGGTGGAGGAGGAGGATTATTTGGAAATAAGAGAAAGGATGCTAAGGTAAAGGAGAAAGGTGGAACTACTGTCAATGAAAGAAGAGCTTTAAGAAAAGCTAAGAAGGCCATAAGAGTAGCTTCTAGGGAAGAGAGAAGAATGGGGACGGAAGGTAGACCAGGAGGACCTGTTGTACACGCTAAAAAGAATATGGCTGTTCTTCAGGAAAAAATACAAAATGATACGTTCTCAGCTAATGATAATGTTAAGCCTTGGTTTAAGTCTAAAAAATCTTGGGAGAAAGATAATTATAACAGAATTAATTCAACTCAAAAACAAAAAGAAAAATGGGAAAAAGCTAATCCTGATAAGAAGTGGGAGGCTCATGGGGGTAGTAAATATATTTTAGCTGGATCTAGTGATTTAAAATATTATACAGGAAAGAAAGGAGAAGAGTATAGCTTTGGTGATGGAACGACAAGACCATTCAGCTATTAAAGATGTGCATTAAAGCTAAAAAGACTAAACAGCTGAGGATGAATCCCAGCACCGCTTCAAACAGATTAAAGAAATTATTGTTATTCGATTTAGCTAAAAAGTTAAAGATCAACTGGTGTTATCAGTGTGGGGCCGAGATAGAGTATGCTGGAAAAATGACTATAGAACATAAGACTCCTTGGTTGGATTCTGAAGACCCTCAAAAAAAATTTTTCGAACTCGAGAATATAGCCTTTTCACATGCTTCTTGTAATTATGCAGCCGCTAGGCAAAAGGAAGGGGCACCATGTCCGTCAACAACAGCCTATAGAAAGGGGTGTAGATGTGATGGTTGTAAAGCGTCTAGAAGAGAATATAGAAAAAACAGATCTAAGGTTCTAGATAAGTCTTAACCTATTTGAAATCCAAATATAAATGTATAACTATCGCTAGATGCTAGATCTATGGTTTCAGCAGCGAGTGCAGTAAAGTATATTTCTCCCTCTGAAGCATCTTTGCTAGTTGTTAGTATTAGGTTATAATCTAAAGTACTATCAATCTCTGGATCTATCATATCTCCTGTTCCCACATGTCTAAAGCTTACTGAACCAAGAGGAACATTTAATAATACATTAGCATCTGTTATGTTAGGTGCATTATCCGCTCCTGATAAAACTCCTCCAGCATTTGATTGCCAAAATTGTACGTTAATATTTTTTGCTTGACCCTCCATGTCTAAAACAGTCATACTTACTAACTTAACAGATTGACCTGGTCTTGCTCCTGTTATAATTTTTGTCGGTGCTTTCACTAGAGTTTTGCCAGCAGCTGTACTTAATGTCGTGCAAGTAGGTGTCACTCTATAGGAATAATATTTAGCCATATCAAAGTTATTTTTAAATTGAAACTATTTAAGTTGATTACAAATATAGTAATTTATTTTAAATATAAGAAATATTTGTTTATATTTGCTTGATTATAATTTAATTTAATGTTTGACAAGCCCAATTACCTTAAGTACTATAGGAACACCCTATTTACTTTTAGAGATAGATACGGTTTAAAGATATCAGACATTGAATTTTTATTTTTCATTTACGATCTGGAGTCGTGGAATTGCACATACGTGAAGAAGAGCTATAAGAGCTCTTTAACATTTCTAACAAGAAACATTCCAGATTTAATGGGAAAAGGTTATATTAGTATATATTTAGAAAAAGCTCATGGAAGAGCTAGGAAATATATGATCTCTCAGAAAGGGAGGCTTCTTGTTTCTAGATTCTATAGGGTGTTAAATGATAAAGAAATAATTTAATTATGGCAAAAATTAGGAAATACGACAATGGCGGTAAAAACAACATAGCAACCGACAAAGGTGGAAAAAAGGGCGAAAAGGTATATAGAGAAGATGAAAAAGATCAGTTCAATGTTCAATGGGATAAGGGTGATGTATCTGAAAAAATACTTCAAATAAGTGATGATTATAATAGATCTTTAGAAAATTTAAATAATGGAAAAAATCCCGTTGGTTATTTTAGCGATCAAGGTATTACCCTTCAAAATATAGATGATGCTAACAGAAATAAGCAAGCGGATCTACAAAGTAAATGGAGTCAAATACTACCAAAAGAAGATGCTGATAAGTTTTTTGAAAAAAAATTCTCTAAAGATAAATTATCTGCTTTTGATCCAAAAGTTAGAAACGCTCTTTATCAGTTAAGAAAAAGAAAACCCTATTTATTTGATAAGGATGGAAGTTTTAGAGGCAATATTCGTGTAAGCTCAAGAGATGGTAGAGTTGAGATTGATGTTCAGGATAGAGATGGAAGAACTGTTCAAGGTGCTGGAGGTGAACAATTAATGTTTAGTGCCTGGGATCTGGACCCTAAGGAAAGAGAGAACTTCAATCAATTAGGTGATGAATCTACCTATAGAGATGTAGAAGAAGTTGTAGGGGGAGTTGATGTTGAGTTTCGTTCTATGGATCAAATGAGAACAGATCAATCTAATGTAGAGGGTGAGGGTAAGCCTGGACCAGTAGATAATCAGAAAACACCTATAAAAGATGCTCGTAATGTAGCTGGAATGACTATTCCTACAGAAGGGCCAGGGGGACCAGATATTACAGATCCTGAAAGATTAAGGGATATGGGTATTCCTGAAAGTCAAATACAAGGAACTCTAACTAATAATAGAGGTGATGACGATCCAATAATGTCTAATATTCAAGATATTCAAAATGCAAATCAGCAGCAGGTAGAAACCCAAACATTAGATACTCAGAAAAATCTAAACGGAGAAGAAACTGTTGATCAAAATAAGAGTAGAGAGAATCAGTTTGTTACCGACTTCAAGGGTCCTAATCCTTATGATTATGATACAGATGAATACTGGGATTATCAAAAAGGTAAGAAGCAGATGAAGATGTATGGAGAGACTGATATTCAGATTCCAACTAGATCGGATCAAACGAATATAACACCTCCATCAAACATGAATAATGTAGTTGATCAGAGTACTGCTGGAACTGTTCCAACGATGGTAGAAACATCGGCTATGAAAAGTCAAGGAGAGAATGATATGTCTGATATGTCTAACTTGGGTACTCCTACTCCAACTAAAAAAGATGAGGGTTACGTTCCACAGTCTCAAAGAGGAGATCGTGACCTTTCTCGTTCGGTGAAGACCATGGAGAAAGATATACAAGACTTTTCTAAAGGTGAGAAAGATAGTAAAGGGGAATATATTCCACAGTCTCAAAGAGGAAAAGATAAGGATAAAGACAAAGATAAAGACAAGGATAAAGATAAAGACACTAATAAAGCTAACAAAGGAATTAGAGTTAAGAAGAAAGGAGGAATGGTATATAAAAAGGGAGGAATGATGTATAAAAAAGGAGGGAAGACAATGAAGAAATCTAAGAAAGCTTACGGGGGAATTAGAATTAAAAAATCATAATAATGAGTGTAAGTGTACAACCAGAGGATGCATATGATAATAAAGGTAATCTAAAAGCTGGATTATCTATGTTGGAGGATGGGCGAATATTTACTCAATCTGACGCAGATCAAGAAAATAAAAAATTAGAAGAAAAAGCAAAAATAGATAAAAAAAAGAAAGCTCGTAGTAGAGCTAATGAATGGGGCTCAAATATTGGGAATAAATTAGGTATAGCAGATTGGAAGGTTTTTGATAGGATGCAACCAGCTTGGGCTGCTAAAATAGAAGATTGGGCTGTTAACTCTGGATTATTTGGAAAAGAGGGTATGATTATTTTATCTCCTAAAGACATGGAAGGAGAAGGAGAAGAGATGGAATATAACGGTTATAGAACTGAGAACTTCCATATATGTCCAGGTGCTATTTCTACTTTTACTCAAATAAAAGAAATGGGTCTTAGAGGGAAAGAACAGCAGGTGATGACAGGAGTTATAGAAATGGTTGATTCTATGTTGGGGTTAGAGGTTATGATGAAAGAACATGGAGGTGACTCAGAAGATTTATACCTAATGGTTAGCTTAAATAATAAAGTGTTTTATGTCTTAGGTAGACTATGGGGAATGACAGAGGTGGATTATTTAAATGGATTTAAATTTATGACAGACCATATATGCACTGCTGCATCTATTGTTTATGGTAATGGAGATAAGCAAAGTTTAAGTATGCACGATGACGGAATAGATGTTGGAGATATGCCAAGTAGTAAGGGTGAGATTGTGGTAGCTGAAGTTAAAGAAGCTCCTGAATATAACCTAGGAGGCACACTTAATGAAAGTGGTCAGGAAAGCCGAAGAAGAATGGATATTATACAATTAGATAGGGAGAGAAGAGAGAAGATGATGAATAAAATGGGAAAGGTAGATAAAGCTTTTACTAAAAGATCTGATTTTATGAAGAGTTGTAAGGCTAGCGGAAAATCAGCTAAAGAATGTCGAATAGCTTGGAAAACTTTCTATACAAATAAAGATTCTATTAAATATAAAAATGGAGGACACACAAAAGGTGGAACATCAGCGTTACCACTGGGACCTTTAGGGGCTTTATTTGGTTTTGGAAAGCTTTTACATAACAAACAGGTGGGACAGAAGTCTTTTAAACACCAAAAATCCACTCGCTTTAGAGGGAGAAAAACCTAAAGGTGGGGTAAGAATAAAAAAATGATATGCCAGATAATAGTGTTAATGTTGTCAGAAAAGGAGGTAGATATTGCCTTATAGATTCTTATGGTACAGTAATACTTGAATACACTAGAAGTCCATCTAGAGCATTATCAACAACAAGAGTAAAATTTACTGGAGCATTACAATCGGAAAGAATACTGTTAGGAGAAAGTAAAACTATAGAGAGCGGATGGCATGGACATGATGGAAGGATAAAAATATTACCAAGAGATTTTATTGCTGATGACTCTGGTAGGCCAGTAATGGTAGAGGATGGTACTGCATTAACTAGAAGGTTAGCATCTCATTCTTCAACACCTATGTACGCATCTATACCTATACCTTCTGGATACACAGCTAGAAAAGTTATGATACATGGATCAGCGGCAAAAGCAGTTGCTGTTTATGAAGCTAATATAGATAGTGCTACTGTAACATCTAAAGGAACTGGGACGATGAATACAGAAATTAGCTTAGGAACAGGCTCTATAAAGAGTACAAATAAAAACTATATATTAATAGAAATTACTACCACTTCAGGAACAGATTATGTTTACGGGGGTTATGTAACTATAAATTAAAAAACATGGCATTAGGAGGTAAAACATCAGGACGAATACACAACAGGACAGGTAGTGATTTAACAGCTATGAAAGCTAAGTATGATCAAAATAAACATTTAGAATATATTGGTTTTGACGAAATAGATGCGTTATTACATCAGATGCAGTTAATGCAAAATGATATTGACGAGTTAAGAAGATATATAACAAGTGCTGAATTATTATTGCCAGATACAATAGGTGACTCTTTACCTTTATCAGACCCTTCCTCTTCGGGGCAGCTATGGAACAATAGAGGGGTTTTAACCGTTAGCAGGGGTTAATTTAAATTATTTTACTATATTTGTAACTAAATAACAATTATTATGTCAACATTAGCTGGAAGCAACATTAAAGATACATTCAAGATGTTACTAAAAACATCTGATTCTTCTGGGTTTAATACAAATTCAAAAACAAGAATAGAAGATGGAAATGGTAGGTCAAGTGCTTTGTCTTTAGGAAAAACAGAGGTTGCTGTCGCTGGTAAGTTAACTATAAATGCTGCTGCCACAACAACTGTTTCTTCAGACTTATATATTTCTACATCATCAACACAATCTGTTCTTATAGAAAGTTCTGCTGGTTATGATAAAATGTATATAGGGGATGCTTCTTCTGCTTACAATTTTAAAATAGGAGATATAGATTCCGCTTCACCAGGAAATAATAATTATATATATCTAGAGGATAATAGTAATAGAATATCTTTAAAAACATCATTTGTTGGTATTGGTAGAACAGCTCCTACATCCACCCTTCATGTAGGTAATAATTCTGGATCTGCTTGTTTTTCTTTAGGAAACTCTGCTCAAGCTTTCAAAGTTGGGGGGACAGCGAATGCAAACATGATATCTATTGATACAACTAATTCCCAGGTAAATGTAACTTCTACAGATCTTAATGTTAAAAACCAATCTATACTTAGAAGAAGTAGTGGTAGATATTATTTAGAAGAGTTTTTTGATAAGAGACCTGGTGTTAATGCAGATATTGATGATACAGATACAGAAGCTTCTTATGTTCCAGCTAATAAAAACTTTGAAGTATTAGGAACAAACGCTACAAGTGCATTAGTAGATTGGGGTGGTAATTATGCTGGACTTACATTGACAACAGCAGGAGCGGCAGATGATCAAATAATTATATTACCTCATTTAGATGCTAAAAGAGACTCTCAAGCTGGCACAGCTTGGTCTGGTATATTATGGGGAACTGAAAATCAAGTTGAATGGGAGTGTGCTGTAACGACAGGATCTGCTATAACTGATTACGGTTTATGGGCTGGCTTGAAAAAAACCAACGCTCCTTTGTATACAACGGACAACGATCAAGCTTATTTTGTGTTCTCTACAAACGATGATCACTTTGGAACTTTTGCTACAAACACGAAGCTACATTTTGTTTATTCTACGGATACAGCAGATGGTGCTACTGTGGTTGATTACGTTACTGATTTAGGAATAACGGTAGCTGCTAGCACAACATATAGACTTAGGATAAATATAGACTCATCTAGACAAGTTTCTGTTTTTGTTAATGATGTTCAATATGGTCTAACAAGGACAGGGGGGTCAACAGGAACAACAGAATCTACAGCGACAACAAAATCATTAGCTTTAAAAGACAACCAAGATCTTATACCTTATGTTGGCATTCAGAACGTGGGTGGTTCTTCTGTAACAAAACACATGTACTTACATTACGAAAAAATTAGCAGAATATTGTTTGAATAAAATATTTTCACTATATTGTGAGAAATTTAATTTAATACAATAAAACTATGAACAACACAGAAAAGCTCATAGAGGAGATATGCGAATCTATGAAGAATCTTCTACTAGAGAAGAATCGATCTTATGGCGATTCAGCCACCAATCCATCAAATGTATTTTCAAGCGGATCAGCAGTAGACTCTATATGTGCACGTATAGATGATAAATTAATGCGTATACAAAACAAAGGTATTAATGATAAAACTGAGGACACAGTATCAGATCTTATTGGATATCTTATTTTATTGAAGGTGGCTTTATATAAAGAAAAAAATGATGAATATAATTCATTTAAGGAAACTATAGCTATGGGAGGTCATGCTAGTATAAATGGAAAACCTATAGCAACAATAGAAGATTTAGATATATATTACGAAAATAAAAAATAATGGAATTAGAATCAATAAATCCTATAATTAGAAAAATAACTATAGGAGATTTAAAACAAGGGCTTACCTATCAGGTGGGTCAATTAATGCTTAACGGTACTATGGAGATAACAGCTATAATACAGGATGAGGCAGCATGGTATAAGCATCAACAAGTTGTATATGATGTATATATTAAATATGAAAAAGAAGAGTTTTCAAAGCCTTGGAAGAGGTTTTTTGATCAACCTACAGCTATAGAGTTTGATATAAAAGAAAGAGAATCTTACGAAGTTAATTAATATGAAGCCTATTAGAGATTATTATTTTGTTAAGGTTGAAAAAACCCATGAAGATACTATTATAGTAAACGGACAGGAACTTTATGCGGATACTAGTTTTGAAGAATTAAAGCATGCTAGACAGTATGGTACAGTTATTGCAGTACCTTCTACCCTTTCTTTTGGCTTAAAGATGGATGTTAAAGAGGGTGATAAGGTATATTGCCATCACTTCCTAGTTAGCGAGGAGAATAGAGTTAAGTATCATGAGCAGGAAAATATCTTTCAAATAAGATGTGATGCTATATATGCTAGGGTTAGAAAGGGTAAGCTTAAAATGCTTAATCACTGGAATTTTGTAGAACAGAAAAAAGAAGATAAAGAAAATTATATGAGTAAGTCTGGTATATATTTAAAACCAGAAAGGGAAGATAAGGAGTTACATGGATATATAAGGCATATGAATAAGGAAATGAAAGAGTGGGGTGCAAAAGTTGGAGATGAGGTTGTGTTTTCAGAAAATTCTGAATACGATATGAATATTGAAGGGGAAAAATTGCTTAGGATGAGAAATATTGATATCTTAGCAAAAATAGAATAGAATGAATGATTACGAAAAATATATGGATTCCGAGATGGTTTATGAGAATAAAAGAATATTAGGAAACTGTATGAGAAACTCGTATGACTTTTTAATGGGAAACAAAACATTAGAAGAGCTATTAGATCAAGATGGTAACCCATATTTCCTTTGGAACGTAATAGATCATGATAATTTAACTAAATCAACATTTGAAGATATACTCGATGTTATGATTAATTATTATGAGGAAGATGAAGAGTACGAGAAATGTGCCAAATTATTAAAATTTAAGACCAATGGAAAAGACGAACATAGAGAGAAGGTTGAAGAGACTTATAGAATCAGGGAAGAAGGCTTTTGATTTATTATTAGAGGAAGTTGAAAAACCTATAGATCCAGAGTTGCAAGATGATAAAGCTAGAAATGCCATGAAAGCTAAAAAGGAATGCTTTATGGATGCTCAAGAGATCTTAACTACTATTCATAAAATAGAGAGTCAAAATTCGGGAGAAAGGGTAAAAGATGCTTTATCTGAAGAGGAAAAAGCGTTCCAAGCAGGCTTCTCAGAAAAATACGCCAAGAAATAAATAAAACAATTTATTTTACTATATTTGCATAATTGGCTAATTTTTATTATGAAAAACGTAATAACCCTAGATGAAAAAAGTCTTGGAGACATCTTAAATATATGTAACCTTAAGGTTCGTATACCTAAAAAACCTAAGAGTAAAGGGGATATTTTATTTTCAGATAAAAAAAAAGCGGATCAAAAATGGACTAGAGTAGAGATGCCTGATGGACTTAATCAAGAAACAGCATCAAAGTTTAGAGGATTTATAAACCAAGAGTTTGATAGAAGAATTAATGGAGTGTGGTTTATGAGTAATGGGGTTCCAACATATATTACAGGAGAGCATTATTACTATTTAAATTGGTGTAAGCTAGATATAGGATATCCTGAATATAGAGATAGGGACAGAAGATTCTTTATTTTTTGGGAGGCTTGTAAAAAAGACTCTAATTGTTTTGGAATGGTTATGGTTAAACACCGTAGGGAGGGTGCTTCTTATAAGGGTGCATCTATGTTATTACATGAAATAACATCTAGATATAACTCTCATGGTGGTATAATAAGTAAGACTGGTGTAGATGCTAAATCATTATTTACAGATAAGCTTGTATATATGTTTAGAAATTTACCATTTTTCTTTCAACCAATAATTGACGGTAGTGATAATCCTAAAAGTACACTTAGCTTTAGGGCTCCAGGACAAAAAATAACAAAGAATTTTAAAAAAATTGTAAAGTCGGAAGCTTTAAATAGTAAGATAGATTGGAGGAACACTAAAGACAACTCTTATGACTCTGTTAAGCTTGTTAGATATCTTTGTGATGAGGCAGGTAAATGGGTTGACGCTAGTGTAGAAAAAAACTGGGAAGTTGTAAGATCTTGTTTAACACTGGGAGATAGGATTATAGGAAAATGTTTTATGCCTTCAACTGTTAATGAATTAGAGCTTTCTGGGGGAGAAAATTTTAAAAACATATGGTTTGATAGTTCTACGGAGGAAAGAGATGCTAATGGAAGGACTAGATCTGGGTTATACTCTTACTTTACACCAGCATACGATGGTTATGAGGGTTTTATAGATGAATATGGAATGTCTGTTATTGGAACTCCAGATAAACGTCAAGCTAAATATATAGGTAAAAAGGTTGGTGCTAAAGAATTTCTTCAAAACATCAGGGATTCATACTCTGGTAACACAACAAAATTAGCCGAAGAAAAGAGACAAAGACCTTTTAATATTGATGAAGCCTTTAGAAGTGACTCTAGACATAGTCCTTTTGATGTAGAAAGAATATATCAACAGATGGATTATAATGAGGCATCTGAGGGATTAACTGTTAAGGGTAATTTTATGTGGAGTGGTGGAATTGAAGATAGTAAAGTATCATGGGTTCCAGATAGAAGAGGTAAGTGGTTAATATCATGGATACCACCAGAAGAGAGAAGAAATAATAAAAATGGAAAAAGATCTGGTTTTTATCCTGGAAATGAAAATGAAATGGTTGCTGGGTGTGACCCTTATGATCATGACACAACTACGGACGGAAGAAGGTCTGATGCGGCAGCTTATGTTTATAAAAAGCTTAGTATGCTAGATGACTTCTCTTGTCAATTTGTATGTGAGTATATAGCTAGACCTCCTAAAGCTGACATATTCTATGAGGATATGATTAAGATGTGTGTTTTTTATGGTTGTGCAATACTTGTGGAAAATAATAAAATAGGTATAATAAAATACTTTGAGAGAAGAGGTTATTATAATTACCTAATGGATAGGCCAGAATCAACACATACTGATAGTAGTAGAAAACAAAAAACAAAAGGTATACCATCTACGGGTGCTGCTGTATTAAATGCTCAAACAGAAGCTGTAGCAACATATGTATATGATTATATAGGCATGAGTCAAGATGGTGAAATGGGAAGATGTTATTTTAATAGATTACTTGATGATTGGAGTAGATTTGATATAAATGACAGAACAAAGCATGATGCTACTGTAGCTTCTAGTTTAGCCTTGTTAGCTTCACAAAAACATATAAAAGAAAAAAAGGTAAAAGTTTTAGATATAAGCTTTATAAAAAAATATAATAACAGAGGAATAGTTTCTAAAAGAATATAAATTAAATGGAAAAATTATTTGACACTATAGGAGGATACCCAAGCCCACTTGTACCAAACGAGGATAAGGCAAAAAAAGAATATGGGTTACAATATTTTAAAAAAATGTATTCTGACTGGAGGAATAATACAGACATGAACTTCCAGGATAGAAGAAGAAGAAATGAAAAGCTTAGAAAATACGCTGAAGGCACGCAGAGTGTTTCAAAGTATAAGGATCTTTTAGATGCTGAAGGTGATACTTCATACATGAATATAGATTGGACTCCAGTTTCTATAGTGCCTAAGTTTGTAGATGTAGTATGTGGTGGTATGGTCGAGCAAGACCATAAAGTTAAAGCTACAGCTATAGATCCTGTTTCTGTAGACACAAGAAGAGACGATCAAAAGGAGCTTTTAGCAAAAATGCTGACAGCTGAAATGAGAGCTCAGTTAACAGAATTAACAGGTGATGATTATATACAGAAAGGATACACTCCAAACAGCTACGCTGAGTTAGATTTATACATGAGCTTAAATTATAAGCAAAGACATGAATTAGCCATGGAAGAGGGTATAAGTTTTGTTTTACAAACAAATGACTTTGATGAGTTAAAAAGAAAGCTTATTAGGGATCTAGTTGTTGTTGGACAAGCTGCTATGAAGTGTTATTTAGATAAAACTCAAGGTGTTAAGGTAAGATATGTTGATCCAACTAATTTAGTAACCTCATACTCAGGAGATCCTGATTTTAAAAATATACAGCACGCAGGTGAAATATACACTGTTACTATATCTGAGTTAAAAAGAATGGCTGGAGATCAGTTTACTGAAGAGGAATATAAGCAAATAGCTGAAGATTATGGTAATAAAAATATAAAAGAAGATTATCCTTATTCAAGAACATTTTCTGCTAGTGGAGATTATTCTTATGAGTATGATAAGTTTTCCATAGAAATAATGGATGCTGAATTTATTACTAGCCATGATATAAAATATGAGAAAAAGAAAAACAAATTTGGAGGATATTCTGTTAGAAAAAGAAAGAGTGGATATAAACCTCCTAAAAAATCAAAGTTTAAAAGAGAACAATTAGGTAATACAGTTAAGGTTGTTTATTCTGGAATACATATTATTGGGACTGATTATATATTTAATTATGGTTTAGCTAAAAATATGTCAAGACCTAAATCTAACTTAACAGAAACTAAACTTTCATATATTATATATTCTCCTAATTTATATAAAATGAATACAGTTTCTTTAGTTCAGAGAATGATACCTTTTGCTGATCAAATACAATTAGCTCACTTAAAGTTACAACAATTACTAGCTAAAGCTAGACCTAAGGGTGCTGCTTTTGAAGTTGGTTCTCTAGAGAATGTAACCAAAGGTGATGGAGGAACTTTTACCCCACTAGAATTACAGGAGATATACGATCAAACGGGTAATATATACTATAGAAGTTTAGATGACGATGGAAATCCTTCTGGTGCATCTCCAGTTCAAGAGTTAGAAAACGGTATAGGTAAAGATATGATGAGTCTTATACAGATATATAATCATAATCTACAAATGGTAAGAGATGTTACTGGGGTTAATGAAGCTAGAGATGGTGCTAAACCTTCTAGTGAAGCTTTAGTTGGAGTTCAAAAATTACAGTTAATGGCATCTAATAACGCTACTAGATCTATTAATGATGGATTTTTACATATGGTAAAAAAGTTGGGAGAGTCAGCAAGCATGAAGCTTCAAGATTTAGTAGAGTATGATAAACCTTTAAAGGGTTATATATCCGCTATAGGTAGAGCTACAATGAAAACTATAGAGATAGGTAAAAATATATCATTACATGAGTTTGGTATAGCTATAGAAATAGCACCAGACGAACAAGAAAAGGCTATGTTAGAGCAAAATATTCAAGCTTCTTTACAGCAAAAAGAATTAAGAATAGAAGATGCTATAATGATACGTCAGTTAAAGAATGTTAAATTAGCTAATAGGATGCTAATACTTCGTAGGCAAAAGTATCAGGAAGACATAATGAAGCAGCAAATGCAAGCCTCAGAGGCTAACGCTTTACAACAGCAACAATCTGTGCAAGCAGCTTCTCAGGCTAAACAGCAAGAGCTACAAGCTACCATGCAACTAGATCAAGCTAAAATGCAGGCGGATTCTCAAATACAAGAGAATCTTATGAGGTTAGAATATGAGCTTAAAAATGAGCATGAAGAAAAAGCACATATAAGAAAAATGAAAGAAATAGAACTCTCTAATATTGGTAAAGTAGCTTCTGGAAAAATACAATCTAAAGCAAGGGAGGGTACGGTTGCTAAAAGTGCACACTACCAATCTCAAATGATTGAACAAAGAAAAGGTAATCAGGGGCCTATACAAGATCCTGAAATGATGAGTTAAAAAAAGTGAAAATTTTTG
>Ga0209232_1001194_pt1 | contig 14363 bp, 6 predicted proteins | sample ETNvirenome_2_60_FD_184066 | JGI IMG/M metagenome (GOLD analysis project Ga0209232, IMG submission 184066) | Marine viral communities from the Pacific Ocean - ETNP_2_60 (SPAdes) (version 2) | ecosystem: Environmental > Aquatic > Marine > Oceanic | place: Pacific Ocean | collected 2013-06-22
GGCACATAAGTATAACAATGATGGCCTAGACGTATATTTTGCACTCAGTACATTTAAAGAACCTACCAATCGCAAGGGTGATAACGCTCAAGAATTAAGAGCTTTGTTCCTTGATCTAGACTGTGGACCTTCGAAGGAGTACGCGACACAACAGCTCGCCGTGTCCGCGTTGCGTGGCTTCTGTAAAGATCTCTCCCTGCCTAAACCTACATTGGTCAACAGCGGGCGCGGTGTTCATGTTTATTGGCCTCTTACCGAAGCAGTTTCGGCAGAGGAATGGGTAGACGCGGCAGAACGGTTAAAACAAGCCTGTGCCGAAAAGGGTTTACTTGCTGATCCTGCGGTAACGGCTGATGTGGCTCGTATACTAAGAGTGCCTAATACGAATAACTATAAAGATGATAACCCCCTACCTGTTATGGTGTACGGTGTAGAACCTATTAAGCCTGTCATTCTTTCAGAATTTGTTGACAAGCTAGGCGTTGATCTGAAGCCAGTTAGTAACGTTGATCTAGGCACTGACGCTTTATATGAAGCGTACGCTGAGAACTCCGAGAACGTTTTTAAAACTATTATGCAGAAAACGTTACAAGGGCGTGGATGCAAACAACTGCAGTATATAGCTACCAAGCAAGATGAGGTAAGCGAACCTATGTGGAGGGCAGGGCTGTCGATTGCAAAGTTTTGTGTGGACAGCGAAGTAGCCGCAGAAAAAATATCTAGTAGGCATCCTGACTACGATGCGACAGCTATGTACAAGAAGATGGACGAGATAAAAGGGCCTTATACTTGTGACAGGTTTAACGAACTAAACGAAGGTGTTTGCAATGAATGCCCCCTTAGAGAGCAAATAAAATCTCCGATTGTTTTAGGTAAACGTATAAAGGAGACAGATGGTGAGGTCACTGTAGAAGCCCCTGTGTCGGGTAAGTTGTACGATATACCAATATACCCCAAGCCCTACTTCAGAGGTACAGCGGGGGGTGTATTTCTGCGTAGCAGCAACGCTGACGGGGACATAGAAGAAGAAATAATATACCACCACGATATTTATATTACTCGTCGTTTACATGACGAAGAGCTTGGCGAAACGTTAGTGTTTCGCTTACACTTACCTCGTGACGGTGTGCGTCAATTTACTGTGCCACTTACACACGTAACTTCTAGAGAGGAGTTTCGTAAGAGTATGGCACGGGAAGGCGTGACTGCATGGGGCAAAAATTTGGATAAACTTATGGCATATACAACAAAATGGGTAGATGAACTACAACACACATCAACAGCATCTGAAGCGCATAGACAGTTTGGTTGGGTTGATGAAAACATGGAGGCTTTTGTATTAGGAGAGCAACTAGTTGAGCGGGCTGAGATAACATACAACCCACCTTCTTCTAAGACATCGGGGTTTATGGATAATTTTGAGCCGAAAGGGTCAGAAGAAAAGAATATAGAACTTCTAAACTTCTATGACAGAGAAGGGTTTGAGATGCATCAATACGTAGTTGGTGTAGGTTTTGGGTCTCCTCTGATGGCATTAACAGGGTTGAATAGTATGGCTGTGCATCTTTACGGTGAGACAGGTGTAGGCAAAACTACAGCGCAGTATGGCGCTATGTCGATCTGGGGTGATCCAGTTCAGCTATCGCTAGAGCAGTCGGATACTCACAACTCCCGTATGAACCGTGGTGAAGTCATGCACAGCCTACCTTTGATATCTGATGAGATGACTAACGTTACAAGTGGGCAGATGTCTGAGTATGTGTATCAAGTATCGAGTGGTCGTCAGAAAAACAGGTTGGCGGCAAATGGTAACGAAGAGCGTGTACGTGGTAAGCCGTGGAAACTAATAGCCCTCAGTTCTGGTAACACGAGCGCGTGGGAGATATTGAGTCGTGATAAAGCTACGCCGAAAGCAGAGATGCAGCGGTTGTTTGAAATAAAAGTTAGACCTTTAATATCTGGTGCAGTGGATACACGAGCCACAGCAGCCTTACACAAAGATATTCAAGTAAACTACGGGTGGATAGGGCCGAAATACATACAATGGGTGATAAACAATAAAGAAGAAGCACGTAAGATTGTGCAGTCTATAAAAACAAAACTAGACGAAGCAGCAGGGCTTGGACCTGAGAACCGTTTCTGGTCAAATGGTAACGCTGTAATAATAGCAGGGCTGATGATTGCCAAAAAACTAGGGTTTGTTAACTACGATGTAGGCAAGGTTTATAAATGGGTAGTTCAAGAACTGATACGTAGAAATAGCTTTGTAAACGATATAGGCGCTTCCGTAGATGAGACACTAGGTAACTACATATCAGAGAACTACAACAACATACTCAGGATCGAAAGCACTGAAGATCTACGAGGTAGGCATGACAACGGTCTAGATCAGTTAGTACCCGTGACGGCCTCACCTCGTGGGCAGTTGATAGCTAGGTATGAGCCTGACACCAAGGCGCTATTCTTGCGGATAAAACCTTTTAAGGATTGGTGTACAGATCAGCAGATAAACTACGCATCTTTAGTCGATGATCTTAAAAAGAAGAAGAATGCAAAGCGTGTGAAGAAACGTTTGACTAAAGGCACAGACTTTAACATGCCGCCGCAAGATGTATTGCAAATGACGTTTGATGGGTTTGATGAGGTTCCAGATGGATCAGAAGGTAATGAAACTTGATGACCTAAACCCTGATGGGCTTAGAGTTACAATAAACTGGGGAGCTATGGATGTAGGTTCTTCGTTCTTTCTGCCGTGTATAAACACAGAAAAAGGCACAAAACAGTTAAAAAGTGTTGCAAAAATGAAAGCATGGGAGTTTGAAGTGCAAATTTGCATAGAAAACAAAAAATTAGGTTTACGTGTGTGGAGAACTATGTGATATACAAGATATGACAACTCGATACTCGATGTTGTTCTCCATAATGACTGATCTACTATATGTAGAACCCCTACTGTGAGCTGCTCCGGTAGGGGTTTCTTTTAGTCGAAGAGCCTAAAGCCTTGATCGTATTCTTTTAAACTTACTAACATGGCAGGAGTGAAAGTTACACCGCCTCGCATTTTTGCTGTAGTTTGTTTAAAGGATCTTTGTGAACGTTCTTTTGCATCGCTGTCTATTATGGCGGCTCTCTCTTCAGGTTTTAACCCCCTGTTAAAATTAGCTATAAGCCTGTCCACTCTACGTACCTCATCGCCGTCACCCTCTCGTATAGCCATGTTTCTACGTCTCAACAACTTGCCACGTTTTTGTGATAACGCTTTGTCTTTCCGTCGCTCGTTTCTGTTGTAGTCTAGCACTTCGCTATAGTTTTGTGGTGCAAACCCTAGACCTTGCATGACTGCATTGTAGGGATTTATGTCTTCTGTAATTGCGTCGCCTCTACGTGTATTGGCTCCTTGGAATCCAAATCTAAGACCTTTACTAAAATTTCTTGCTGCAGCAGGGGAAGCCGCTTCAAACCCTCTTTGAAAAGTTTTAGCGTCCATGTCCATCGCGCCTCTAAACATGTCAGGTATACCCCTAGCTACTATGGAGTTGCTTACCCCAAAAACAGGCCCGCCAACTTGTTCAAAAAACGTAAAAAATGGGCTTTGGTCTTTTTCGACTATAGGTGGGCGATATATGAGACTGTTTAGTGCGATACGGTTAGCTACATCTATACCTAATATCTCATTTGCAAGACCCTGAAATACTGGTTCACCTACAGCTTTTCTAAGGGCTGACTCAAAATCATCTTCATCATCGTCCGAAAGAATGTTGTAAATAGCACCGATAGCGCCCATCATCGGCATACCGCCTAGCCCAGATAGTAACCCTGTCATAATTAAAAAGTTTCTCGACGCCGCACGAGCCGCACGTCTATTTTCTGCTATCTCCTGCGCCTGTTCTCGCGTTACCCCTTCTTGCTCCATTATTTTACTTATATTGGTGGTTCCTATGCTTTCTCTTGCGAGTTTTGCCATCATGTAATATTTGCTGATCGCAAAACGTTTGAATAGCATCAAGACGTTACCGATAGCACTTTGAGAAAACACAGGTCTACCTGCAGACGCTGTTGCACCTAAAGTAAATTCTGTGTGTTCTATAGCTTTTTGTGCAGCGTCTCTGTAATCATCGTCAGAAAGATTTTTACCTCGTTTTTTCTTCATAGCCTGTACTTCTAGCATGTATGCAGCGGTAAGAGTTGTTTCTCTATTAAATCGTTCTGCATGATGAAACATAAAACTAGAAACTTTATTGAATCTTTCCATAGAGCCGCCTTGCCCAATTTCTAACTGCTCTTGGATCATGGATTGATTGAATTGGTTTTGCGCCAAACCACTCTCGACTAAGATGTCCATACGCACGTCATTACCAAACCTTTTGAGTAGTTGTTCATTGGTGTAGTTTGATATAGACTTACCTGCTGTACCCATGTTTAACTCTTGCGGTACGTCCTTGCCATCTGATCCTGTAACCATAATCGTGCGTGTCGTTGGTGCGCCCGCTAACGCTTTAGTTGCTGTTCCATAAGCTCTGGAAGTATTAACTACCCCGTATGTACCCGCTAATACGGGCATCGCTGACATGGCTACATCAAAGAAAGTTATAGCGGCTGAAGAAAAGTTTAAGCCCATAGTAAAGCCAAACCCTAGGTTGTTAGCTATTTGTGAATACCTATTAATGTTTGGAGATTTGGCAAAGTTTGCTATCTTCAATAACGTTGCTGCAGGTTTACCTGTGCGTATATTTTCAAAATAGTTTGGGCCACTTACACCATTTACAGGCTCATTTAGTTTTTTAATAAACCCTTCTATCTCTGCAGACGAAACCATTTGTACAAGCTGCCTATCAAGATCTCTACCTTTTTCTTTAAGCATTGTGTACGCATCGAACTCTATACCACCCATACCTGTAGGGGTCGTGTCCCCTATAAAACCCCTGACGCCTTTACGACGCCGAAAGTTCTGCATAAAAGACCGTTCGGGCATGGCAGTTAGTGCCAAATCTACGACAGCTTGCATACTTTCTTTATCTGCACCATGAAATTTCATTGTGTCTAGTACATCGCGTATGAAACTAGTGGGCGGTATACTATCAAAATTCATAGATGAAGCAGATCGTGTCAGTGCGGCTTCTGTTACACCTTCTACCCCTTCTAATGCTTTTTCCGCTCTTTGCGCTTCTCTATAAGTTTCGTAATACTCAACAAAAAGTTCTACATTTCCTGTTTGCGGGCTAGGTGCATTGTAAGATAACCTATACTGACCTTTACGCATAAGCGGGAAATAAGGACTTATTAAACCACTTTCTTTTTGTAGTATCTCTTGAAGTTTTTTAAAAGCCGACTTCTGCATCTCTGCATCAGGTATGGTTGCTTTTAAACGTGCATCCAATGCTTTTAGTATATCGTCATAAGTTTTTCTAAAGTGATCTCGTATTTGCCTATATAGGTTCTGTCCTTCTTGACCCAGCTTGTTAAATTCTTTGCGTAACTGATTATACTCTTTAGTTCGTTCACGATCTTCTTTTATGTATTTTAGATACTTTTTGTCTGTTCTAGATGGATCTACCTGCAGGAAAGTACTTTGGGGTATAATATTGTTTAATATTTTTGATTCTTTTCTATTTCTAGTTTGCCAACGTCCTAGGTTCCTACCTATAGCCTCTGTAATAGTTGTCTTTTCCCGTAACGCCCCACTCATTTTATTAATAATAACATTTAGCTCTGGTGCAAAAGGTATACCGTTGGTTTTCATTTTATCTGTCAAAACGTTTACAGGGTAAAAATTATTAACAAAATCTGAAAATGTTTTCATCGGCCCTTCACCCATAGCTACATCAAGTAGCTGATCCGCTTTGCTTGGTGGGCCTACAGGTACAGCGTCAGTCATGCTATTCATTATTTTACCAGAGCCTTCCGACGTACTGGATTCCATTAACAGCCTACCCGCAGCGCGTGTTTCTGGTGCAGGTGCTATTAACGCTTCTACATTCGCGTCGATATCGACGTAGGTTGCGCCGGGAGATAAGCCTAGTAGTTTCCTGACAACACGTTTTACTGCGTCTAGGAACTTCTCCAGCGCCGGGATGTTTGTTCCGTCTGTCTTCGTTAACCCCAAAGCCGATTGAAATTGTGGGTTACTAAATGCTTCCGCTACAAATTCGTCTAGGTTTCGAGTCCCGTATACGTCACCGAACTGCTCTCGCGCTGCCTCTAATAAAGTCTGTAGTTGTTGTACCTCTGGTAGAGACGGGTTATCAGCTATCGCTGCCGAAGTAACCGCATGTGTCATCTCATGCAGTAAGGTATGGGTGTTCATACCGTTGTTAATGTCTATGTATATGGTGTTTGTCTCAGGTTCAAAGAAGCCAACCGCTCTTTTTCCTAGTAGTTCAGTAACACTATCGACAACTTCTACTTTTGTTGTACCTACGTTTTCAGCTAGGGCTGCTGCTATTTGACGTACGCGAGGCCCGTTATTAGTAGCGGATATTGCATCAAGAGCAAATCGTAAGTCTCCACGCAATAGAGCGTTTCGTATGCTAGGTAGTAACGCTGTATTTAGGTTATGTATAGGATTTATAAGCGCTAGTTTATTGTTTAAGTCCTCCCAAGGCGGTATTGGCATTTTTATAGGAGCTACGTTTTGTTCTTCCTCACGCGCTGTCTGGTCTTTTGCGTACCTTCTAACCCTTTGTTGTAAAGCTCTTTCTTCTTTGCGGTCTATACCCTTCTTTTCTCTTTTTATTCTTATAGCATTGTCAGCAATGTTGTGAGCAGATGTATCTCTAGCTGCAAGATTGTATGATGCGTCAAGTTCATTACTTAACGGTTGGGACATATTCTCATCGACCCATTTTTTTGCTTTTCTTGCGTTCTGTTGGGTCATGCCTTTATAGTAGGCAAACTCGTCTGGAGCGTAGTAAAACCTTCCCGCTTCCGCTTTTTCTTCTGCTTTAGTAAGTTTCTTTTTCTTTGTTCTTCCACCCGAAAATTCATCTGTTTCGAGCGATTGTTGAGTCGGCCCGTTTGCCATAACCCCACCGATTTCAGATACTGCATCAATGGGTCTACGGAAACGTTTAAAGTAAATTTTTGCGGCTTTGGCATTAGCATCTAGAGTTGTATCTTTAGCTTCAATTAGATCAGCTACGGCTTCTTTATCTAATGCCGTTGCAGTGTCAGGGATCATACGAGGATCTACTTGAGTATCATGCATCTCCCTACGGATTGTTTGTTTACCACGGTTGCTATCGAATATCTTATCTATACGTTGCTGTGCTGCTACTTTCCGTGCGGTTTCAGCGGCTTCTAGTACCTCTGGTGCAACAGGCGCACCAACAACTTCTGGTGTGGCAGGGACTTGTACCCCCGGAGGTATTACCTGTCCTGCAGTTCCTGTCGTTTGTCCTGTAGTAGGAACGCCTTTTGGTGGGGGTGGCGTAACCAAGCCTCTAGGTCCAACGCCCTCTGGTTGTTGAAGTGGTAACGTAGGTTGCCCTTGGGGTATTACATTAGGACGTGGCCCTTGAGTATCCCTTACACCTACCTCACCACGAGGAGTTGTAGGCAGCTCATCAAACATCTCTGCTTGAGTAAGCTCAGAGGTGTCTTCTATTGTCTGCACAGGTGTAGAGGTCTGTTTTTCTACCTGCTTTTCTAAATTTTTTCTAACTTCTTCTATTTTTTCTTTGTCATCAAAAGCTGATCTTGTGGCTTTTGTAGTAGTTTCAGTATCGGTAAATACTGCAGGTTTAACAGTACTAGCGGCCTTCTTAAACTTTTCAACTGCGGCTTTAGCTCCTTCGCTTACAACTTTCCCTTTGGGTTGCCTACCCTCGGCAGGTATACCCGCTAAACGGCGTTCGGCTATTATCTGATCTATAACTTGTACAGAGTACCTAGAACTTAACTCGTCACGTAAAAAAGTTTCACTTTGTGATAATACCTCTGGGTCATCAACGATTGCTTTTCTAGCTTCTATTAGTGAATCGAACTGGTTAGGACCTGATGTTGCAGTATTATTAGTAGACAGCTCACCTCCTCCCACTGGTCCATCGTTAGATGGTGCAGTGACTTCGGTATCCGTATTTCCACTTCCAGTCCCTGACTCTCCAACCACGCTAGATTCACTGCGTCCATCGCCTGTTCCAGTTCCTTCACTGACAGTTGTAGCTCCTGTGGTACTAGATGCTGCATCTACACCCTCCGTCTCTGTTGTTTCTGTAGCCTCGGTGTTTACCTCTGTGTTATCTAGGGGTACACTAATGGAATTTAAAGGCACAAACATTTTATACGTTTCGCCGTCTTGTAAATCCCCTTCTATTTCTACTTGTAATTCTCCATTACGAAGTTCAGGCTCTGTCAATACTTTTACAGATGTGCCAGCAGGGAGTTTACCTATATCTGCATCAAGCACGGCACTAGAGTCTTTAGCTAAACCAGATTCAGCAACAGCGGCGTCTATTTCGTCTTGTGTCATTGTAGGAGGGGTTTCGTCTTTCTCACCCTTCTTTTTATCTGGTATAACAGTATCATCAGGTGTGCCTTGAAACGCGCCGAAAGTGGCTCGTGTGCCGCCACCAACTAACATACCTGCAATAGCTGCCTCGCGATACTCTGCAATAGCATCATCACTGTCAATAGATAGACCTGCTTGGCTACGCTCAAGCATTTGTTGTCCGACTTCAGTTAAACCTTCCGTTGTAGCACCGCCTGTTGCTCGGCTTACGGTTCGTGTAAATATGGATTTACCTAGGGGTCGTAACAGGCCACCTAACAATATCTTGTCAGCAATACCTTCAAGCGCTGCTTGTCCAAATGTGGCGTTAAGTGCTGCGCCTACATCAACGCTATCTTTTTTACCTGCGGCTACTTCGTCTTCTTGCCTTTGTATGTTGTTACCAAACAAAATAGGGGCGGTTACAGTACCTGCTACCGCCGCACCACCCAAAAACCCACTTGCGCCTATGACAGGCGCTACTACCGCTGCACCCGTTATACCGGCAGCTAGTTGTGGTATCTGCTCACCAACAACTTCTCCTGCGTACGTTAAGGCTGAACCTAAACTGTCTACATCTGTAGATTCCAATCTTTCTGGTTGGTCTGCTAACAGCCGCCCTAGGCTCTGCCTACCTTTTTCTTCCATGCCTTCGCCAAAGTTTTCAAGGAACCCTAGACCTGTTTTTTCTCCTGCAGTACCTATTGTTTCGCCAACTGCACTTCTTGCTCTTTGAAGACCGCGAGATAAACCACGACCAACAGCCGTACCATCGTCAGGTTCAAACTCTTCCCCTAAAAGATCTTCATACTTTTCAGAATATTGCTCTCGTTGACCACGTACATAGTCTGCTATAAATGCAAAGTCTTCGTTAGTTGGCGCTTCCCCTGCATGTTCAAACTGATAAGACTGGCCTGTTTGAGGGTCTGTGTAGTTATATACACCCATAATCTAACTCCTCTAAGTTGCAGACGGTGCTTTTACTACGTTACTTTGTGTCATAGACGGCATGCCTAGTAGTCGTTGGGCTGTTATTTCAAATCCTTTAGCTCGTTCTAAATCTGCGAGATTTGGTGGATTAGTCATCAGCGCTGCTTCTTTAAGTTCACGAGCCGCTTCTTGGAACTTGAGACCTTGAGTTAGTCTTTGATTGGTGGTCAACGCCCCGCTTTTTGCTTTAGCAGCATCGATACGTGCTTGTAGTCCTAGCACGGTGAGCTTACTTTTATTGTATGCTTTTTTACCTTCTTGCAAGTCTTTTGCGCCTACTGAAACTGCTTTACCTATACCTTCGCCAATAGTAGCAGACGGCTTCATAAGCTCCGCACCCATCCTTGCAACGGCAAGCCATTTACTAGACTCTCTGTCTTTATCAAGACCTTTAATGTACTCAGATAGTGACAAGTCTGCTTTACTTGCAGCGGCACTAGTTTTTTCACTATCTACTTTAAGTTGGTCAAGTATAGCATTTGCTTGTTGCTCTGCCGCCGCTTGTCTATTCTTCTCTTCGGTTGCCTTGTCTATACTTTCAAAGTCTACAGGTTCAGAGCCTACACCTTCGTTTTCATCATCGAACTTTTTTGATGCTATTTGATTTTCTGCTTTTCTCATTAGCTGTACAAGGTAGGGCGAATCATAAAGTTTTGCTCTTGCCGTTGCTGTATTTTGCGCTGCAATCGCCTCATCAAATACTGATTGTTGAAGGTTGTCATCAGCAGTAAAAAACGCTTGTTCCTTTGCTGCCTCGTCCTTAGTAGCTTCGTTGTATAACCGATCAGAAACAGCTTGAACTTCTTCTGGACTCTCTCCTTGAAACTGAGCAATGGCTCGTGGATCACCACCTAATAGAAAGGGATAAACCTCACTGGGTGGTTGATAAGTATCACTTCTATAAAAATCTAAAGCTCGTTGGTTTAAGTCCGTTAACGCTTTATTCCTTTTAACTTCATCTTCGTCAGTTCCTCCCTGTGGAAAGAATGTATTACCCATAGTCTTTGCTTCTTTAGGGAACTCTAAGGGATTATCAACCGAAGCCCTTAAACGTCTTTTGTCTTCTTTATCTAGAAAAGCGTTATAACCCCGAAGTTCTGCAGGTATCCCGACATCATCGTCATTAAGAAAATCCATAGTATCAGTAATGCCGTACGTATTTGGATCTTTAAGAGCTTTTCGTAACTCATACATAGATGTTGCGTCGTAATCAGGATCTGCTTTGACCTCAGACATATCTGGGCGTTGCCCCATATCAGGTTGTGACATGTTAGGGACTACTGGTACAAAATTGTTTGAAGAAACTTGTGGTAGTATTGGACCAAGCTCTGATTGACTTACGTTAGCCATGTTAAGTGAGCTATCCGTAGCAACGCTAGGGCCACTCATGTTATTAGGGATAGACGTTTGAATCTTATCTTTTAGACTACTAGGTAATGGCACAGGTACTACCGTGCCTTTCAACTGTTCACTTACTTTGTCTACACCCAAATCGTTAAATATAGGATCTTGACCAATATAAAATCGATCTCTATTTCTTAACGCTTGCAACGTATCTATCCGTGCCTGTGTATCCCTTTCTTCCGCCCCTTCTTCTATCTTCTTCATATTCATTTTGCCCTTTAAAGGGCTGTATCTAGCGAAATCCATAAACTGTTGAAAAGCTGTACGAGGAGCTTCCGTCTGTTCTAAACCTGTAAGTTCAGACTCTTTAGCAACTCCCACATCCTTTTCAAATTTCTCCGCCGCTATAAGTGCTAATTCTTCTGGGTCATCTTTATACGCTGCGTATAGCTTTGGATAATTTACCTTTAAGTGAGCTATGGCTGACACCGTACCCCCTGCCAGACCTGCGGTCTGCATTTTAACTACACCGCCTTCTGCCATACGTGTAGGTTGTTTCGGCATCATTGCAGCAATACCTGTATTCTCAGCCATACTTGTTTTCGGAGCCATAGCCTGTGCCATCTGAGTTACGTTACCCGTAGGCATACCTGCCGCTACAACAGCTTCTTGCGCCACAGTCGGAGTGTTAGCGGCTTCGGCACGAGCCTGATCTGTCTGCATTCTATTCCTACGACTTAACTCACTTAGTACTAGGAACTGAGGCACGTTACCGGACGGCCTTTGCATTTCTGTGACAAGTTGTTGCTGTGAGAAGTTTTTTAGGTCATCTTGTATCTCTAAAATATTCATTATGCCATCCCACGATATAGACCTAGCCCTGCTATACCTGCACCTAGTGCTTGTTGCATCGGGTTGTAAGACTGGTAATTAGCCACTGATTTATTAGGTTGAATAGGTATACCTTGTATTATGTTAGAGTAAAAACCTAGTTGATCTTTGTTAAAGTTCTGTTGGTTCAAGAAATCTTGATACCCTATATCAAGCCCTGCCTGTTGCTCTGCTAACTGTTGTTTACCTATACCTTCTAGTAGCTGTGCGCCCTGTATGTCGCCCGCTCTACGAGCGCCGCCCATAGAAGCAAGTTGACCAAGACCTTGCATACCTAGCTGTCTATCCGCATCAAAGCCCATTCTTGCGTCTCTAAATGCGGCTTCTCTACCCGAAGCATCGATATTACCTAATTGGTTTTGTAACCCTTCTTCGGCTAAATAGTCAGCAACCGCTGCCCTAGATCCACCAAATGCACCTGCATTTACAGCTTGAGCATTCCTAGCCGCGCCCATACGATTAAAGTCTCTTATTGCAGCGTCTTTCTGCCTGTCAACAACCTGCTCCATGTACGGGTTCATGTAGTCTTGAGCCATCTGTCCAGTAAACTGTCCTCGTTGTGATATATCTCTCATACCACCAATAGCTTCTTGCAGTTCAGGAAGCCCTGCTCCTGCTATATTCCTAACCATATTTCTAGAATCAGCTATGTCAGCTATGCTTCCAGAGTCAGCTAATCTTTGACCGCCGTATTGTTGAAATCCTTGGTTAGACTCAGCTTCTACCCTATCTAATACATTCTCAATATGCGGACGAGCATATTCTGGTAACTCATTTACAATAGTTTGTTTACTAGATTGCGCTTGTTTATTACCTTTGCCCATCAACCTAACTCCATCTTATAAGCAATATAGTCTGGCTTCCATCCGTACTTTCTAAGCCAACGATCCCAACCTTTTCTACCATAACCTTCTAAATATTTGCAGTTATGGATCTTACCATAGTGAGTTATCCTCTCTTGTGCCATAGATAACCACTCTTTCATTCTTGTACCGCCTATCCAATCCATAGCCATAGCGTTTCCCTGTGGGTATTCAATAAGCCTAGTCGTTATGGCTGCTACAACTTCATCGTCAGCGGTATCGATAACAACCCACAACACCAACTCGTCTTTTAGTATGCAGTCTAGTACATCGTCTACTTCGTATTTACCTTTTGCTGTAAAAACAGATTTCTTTAGCACCTTTGCTACACTAGGCCATATAGCCTTGGCATAATCCTTCGGTATTGGAGAAAATATTAAACCTGTCTGTACGTCCTTCATGTTATAGCTTTACCCATAATCTTTTCAGCGTCTATTTCTTTTGGTTGTATGCGTGAACCTGTTGCGGCCTTACGGACTTCTTCACGCATGTTATCTAACTTCTCTGCACCTGCAGCACTAGAACCGTTTCCAATCATAGCTACGGTGGGTGCATCTACTACATACTCGTCTTTGCTTACTAATAAGTCTTGTTTACCGTCTATAGTTGCGGGTACTGAGTCACTCATACCATCACCCCCACCTTCAACCATACCTTCAGCCTTACCGCCTATGTTATCGTATTCGCCTTTTTTAACGTCTGCGACAAGATCTTCCAGTGCCTCTTCGCCGAATTTCTCTACAAACATAGCCAATGCTATAGAGGCTTCTCGCTCAGGCATGTTACCTTTTATAGCGTTTACAGCGTTGATTATTATATCTTTCTCGTTAGCATCAAGCATTTCCATCTGTGACGTTTCTGGTTCTACTACGTCTCCACCTTCGGCGAAGGTAGCTATACCACCTTTAGACAGCATTGTAGGGTTTACGTAGTCTGCCATACCGCCTTTATTTAGAAATTTTGTTGTTAACTCCCCTGCACTTGGATTGACGAAACCGTAGTTAAACTGCGGGTCTATCCCCGGCCTATAGCCCGGCGGAGGTTGTTGTATGTTCTGTTGAGGTGCAAACATCTCTGTACGCTTGTAGTTACTGGGCGTATCTCCCATGTCTTGTCCCTGTTGATTAGCGGCATCGGCAAACATTGCACCGCCCGCTGTCCCTGCTGCGGCTAGTGGGTTAGCCATTGCTGTTTTAGCGCCTTGTGACAGAGCGCCCATTATGTTTTGCCCTGCTGGTTGTAAGCCTTTTTGTATAGCTTGTGGGTCAAATAACGTTTTTTCAGGAACCGCTAATTTAGCGCCAAACCCTTCTTTAGCAAATTGTTGAAATCCAGTCGGTGCTTCTCTGGCTAAACCACCTGCAATGTCGGCTGCTGCTGTTTGAGACGTGGCTACAGGCTTCCCTAAACCACCTAATAGTTTACCACCGAAGTAGGAAGTAAGACCTGTGCCTATTGCCTCGTCCAGATCATCACCTTGAAGTAAGCTACCAAGTCCAGAGCCTATTGCCCCTGCTGCTACTGGGTTAGCTAGAAACGCTAAACCTGTTTTTGCTGCTAATCCCGGCAACAATGCTGAACCTAAAAAGCTACCTAAAAGGGGAAGTACCATACTTATCTCCAACAAGTCTGTGTGTATAATAGCATCTGTACGCTAAGATATCCACTCATAAATCTTCTTTGTTTCCTTTACACGGTGGTCTAGTCCGTTATAGCCACCATTTACCACTCTGGTTACACGTTTGATTGTGTCATCATTTACACCTTCATCGCATATTTTCCATATATTA
>Ga0209232_1001197_pt1 | contig 14348 bp, 15 predicted proteins | sample ETNvirenome_2_60_FD_184066 | JGI IMG/M metagenome (GOLD analysis project Ga0209232, IMG submission 184066) | Marine viral communities from the Pacific Ocean - ETNP_2_60 (SPAdes) (version 2) | ecosystem: Environmental > Aquatic > Marine > Oceanic | place: Pacific Ocean | collected 2013-06-22
CGCAAAGAAAATGTGGCAAAGGTACAAGCAGAGCGTTCAAGGATAGAACGAGAGCAGCAAGAGCAAATGGCGCAACAGCACCAAGAGTATCTTGTAGAGCAGCAAAAACAGTTGCTTGAACGTATTCCTGAATGGCGTGATGACGAAGTGGCTATGCGGGAGAAACAAAATGTTATCTCTTATGCACAGCGCATCGGTTACAGTGAAGAAGAACTGGCGACGGCTAGTGACTCTCGTGCAATCGAAGTCTTACGCAAAGCGCACCTATACGATGAGCTTATGGCTAAAAAGCCTGCCGCTCAGAAGAAGGTTCGCAAAGCACCGAAAGCAGTTAAGTCTGGTACTCCAAAGTCCAAGAAGCAAGTCAGAGCTAATCGTGACAAACAGGCACTTGAACGCCTAAATAAAACTGGCAGCAAAGATGCTGCTGTGGACTTAATATTAGAGAGAATGAGGTCTTAAAATGGCTCAATTTACTACTGCCAATGCTATTGGCGAACGGGAAGACCTGAGTGACGTAATCACTCGCATCGACCCTGATGAAACCCCCATCTTTTCTGCTCTGAAAAAAGAGACAGGAAATGGCGTATTTGTCGAATGGCAAGTACAAGAACTGGCTGCTGCTGTAGCAAACAACCACCAGAACGAAGGTGCTGACGCTACTTATGCAACGCCGACTGCCACCACTCGCTTGGGCAACTACATGCAAATCTCGCAAAAAGATGCACAAGTTTCTGGTACGCTGGACGCTGTTGACAAAGCAGGCCGCGACAAGGAAGTTGCCTATCAAAAAGTTTTGAAAGGTCTTGAGCTTCGTCGTGACATCGAAAAGTATCTGCACTCTGATACTGCACGTTCTGCTTCTGACCCGCGTAAAGCTGGTACTTTGTCAAGCTGGATTACCAACGTATCTATTGCTAGTGACGAAACTGCTTTCAATGCAGGTGTTGGTTCTGGTACGCACGTTCCTTCTATGGACGGTACGAATCGCGCCATGACTCTTGCTATGATTGACACTGCCATGCAGGCTGCTTACACCGATGGTGGTCAGCCAAACATGCTCGTCGTATCACCTGCCAAAAAAGCTGCTTTCAGTGACCTGAACAGCGGTTCAGTTGCAACCAACCAAATCAACTACACTGCTCCTCGTGAAGCAGCTATCGTTGGTTCTGTTTCGTTGTACCTGAGCGACTTTGGTCAGCTTGACGTTGTAATCGACCGTTTTGCTTCGGACGACCGTGTGTATCTGCTGGATAGCGACTATGCTTCCATCTGCACACTGCCGAACCGTAACTTCACCGTTCAAGAAATGGCGAAGACGGGTGACTCTGAGAAATTCCAAATTATCACAGAGTTCACGCTGAAAGTTTCAGCACCGAAAGCACACGGCGCTGTTTACAATCTGTCGTAAGTGTTGAGGGGGTAGCTTCGGCTACCCCCGTTCACTTTAGGGGAGAAAGATGAAGAAGAGACTTTTACAAAAAGATGCGGTCACGGGGAAAGAAACGTGGGCGCATTTTGATGAAGACGGTAAAATGATTTTTGAGAGCAGTCAGAATGTTGACGCTCTTCTTGCTAATAACCGCGATGAACGCAATGAATACCGCTCTGGTAGCCTGCAAGGTAATACGCAGCGACATCAACAGAAGGTTGCGGAAATACCCACAGCATTGTATCATCAGCTAATTCAAGAGCTAGGCCAACCAAAAGATAATCCTAATGGCTGGAAGAAATGGCTCAATGACTATGATAACAGGTTCTTTAGAACAAGTGGCGGTAGAGTATAATGGCAATCGGAACTTACGCAGAACTTAAAACAGCGATTGCGAACTTCTTAGCTCGTGATGATTTGACCGCTCGTATCCCTGAGTTTATCTCTCTTGCAGAGGCGCGCATGAGCCGTGAGCTTGGTACACGTTCTCAGACAAAACGAGCTAATGCTACATTGTCTGCTGGCGATGCGTTTGTTTCCCTACCTACTGACTTGCGTTCTATTCGCTCTATAAAGCTGAATACAACACCTGCTGAAGTGCTTGAGTATTACACACCTATGGCGCTTGACAGCCATTACACATCTAATGCAACAGGCAAGCCTCGCGCCTATACAATCTTTGGTAGCGAGATTAAGTTTGCACCTACACCTGATAGCGCCTACACGGCAGAGCTTATTTACGGCGAGGGTGTATCTGAGTTGTCTGACAGTAACACTAGCAATACAATCTTAACCCGTCATCCTGACGCATATCTATATGGCTCTTTGGGCGCTGCTGGTGTATATTTGATGGATGACCAGAAGACTGCTTTGTATGAGCAGTTGTTTACACGCGCAATTACAGAGATTAAACGTGAAGAAGCTGAGAGTCAGTTTGCTGGCTCTGCTCTTCAAATGAAATCTGATTACGGAGAATAGACATGAGCGCAATGAGTAATTATCTTGAGAACAAGTTTCTCGACCACTTCTTAGGCACGAGCAGCACAGCTGCTCCGTCTAATGTTTACATTGGGCTGCACACTGCTGACCCGACTGATGCTGGCACTGGCGCTGAAGTAAGTGGCAATGGCTATGTGCGTCAGGCTATGGCTTTTGGTGCTTCATCATCTGGCACTGCATCAAACAGCGGTGCTGTTGAGTTCCCTGCTGCCTCTGGTGGCAACTGGGGTACGATTACACACATCGGTATTTACGATGCTTCGTCCTCTGGCAACCTGCTATTTCACGCAGCATTGACAGCCTCTAAGACAATCAATGATGGTGACATCTTTAAGGTAGCAGCTTCAGGCGTTGACATTACGGCGGCCTAGTCATGGCTGACATCGTAGGGCCAACACTTGAGCAGTTAGATAACTGGGGTGACTTAGACAGTCTCCCGTATTCACTAGATAGTTCTATCTGGCTGACTGCCGCTCTGCGTGAAGGTGAATCCACCCCATCTACATCTGCATCTGTAGCCGCTGTTGGCTTTGGTATCTTTGAGGGTGCTGCCGCAGCATCTACCTCATCTACTGTAACCTCTGAGGGTATCCGCATACAGCTTGGTGCGAGTAACATAAATGTTACCAGCACTGTTGCCGCTGATGGTATTCGTATCCAGTTTGGTGCGTCTGCGCTTGCTGGGCCATCTACAATGTCGGCAGAGGGTGTGCGTATTGTTGTTGGTGCCGCTCAACCATCTGCAACTGCTACAGCAACAGCAGAGGCTATTAGGGTTGTTATTGGTGCATCGTCACCGTCTGCAAATGTCTCCGTATCTGCTGGCGGTATTCGCATCCAAATTGGTGCATCTTCTATCTCTTCTTCTGCAAGTGTTAGCTCTGCTGGCATCCGTGTGCGGGTTGGTGATAGCTCCGCATCTACGTCTGCGTCAGTAAATGCAGAGGGTGGGCTACTTGCTATCGCTACAGCCAGCTTACAAGCCTTTGCTACCATCCCAGATGTCACTGCTAACTTTGAAGTGTTCGCCACTGCTAATCCGCAGCCTATTGCTACAGTAGCCGTAGAAGCCGAAAAACTAGGCGAATTGTGGGGTATTATTGCAGCCGAAGGTGAGGTATGGTCTGAGATAGCAGATGAAGGTGAAAGCTGGACTGTGGTGTCTGCTGAAGGTGAAAGCTGGACACCTATTGCTGCTAGTTCTGATACTTGGACAAACGTGTCTGCTGAAAATGAAAGCTGGAGTTCGCAATGATTAGCTTTGGGGAATTTTTACCTGACCAATCAGATTTTGGCAACGCAGGTGTTACAGTAGCCAACAACGTCATTCCTGCGGCTGCTGGCTATGAGAGTATGCAGAACATCTCTGAGATTAGTGGCGCTGCTGACCAAGTGATTGTCGGTATGTTTGCTGCCGCTGATGATGATGGCAATGTTGGCTTGTATGCTGCTGACCGCACAAAGATTTACAAGTTTGATACGACTGATGGCTCGCTTGATAATGTTAGCAAGTCTGGAAACTACAGCACTGGCGCAGAAGACCGCCCTCGCTTTGTTCAGTTTGGTGAAGCTGTGATTAGCACAAACTTTGCCGACCCCATTCAAACAGCTACTGCTGCTGGCGCTGGGTTATTTGCTGACCTTTCTGCTGATGCACCAAAGGCTAAGTATCTTGCAGTTGTGCGTGACTTTGTAATGACTGGCTTTACGCATGACTCAACAGATGGCAACAAACCCTATCGTGTGCGCTGGTCTGCGCTGGGTGATTACACAAGCTGGGCTGTGTCTGCTACGACTCAGGCTGACTTCCAAGACATTCAAGACATGGGCGATGTGACTGGACTTGTCGGCGGTGAATATGCCACTATTCTTATGGAGAAGGGCATTGTGCGCGGTAGTTACATCGGTGCGCCACTGATATTTCAGTTCGATAAGGTGGAGACGGTGCGTGGCTGTAAGGTTGCTGGCAGCGTCTGTAATGTTGGTCACAGTGTCTTCTATCTGGCTGATGACGGCTTCTATATGTTTGATGGTGAGCGTTCTCGCGCCATCGGTGCAGAGAAGGTAAACCGTTTCTTCTTGGAAGACTGGGACGGTGCATATGCTAAGAATATGACAGCCTCTGCTGACCCACTTCGCCAGATTATTGTTTGGTCTTATGCAAGTACGGCGGCTACGAATGGTTCACCTGACAAACTTATTATCTATAACTATGCGCTTGATAAGTGGAGTACCGCGTCTGTTGCTGTGGATATGGTTGCACCTATTTATACCGCTGGCTACACTCTTGAAGCTCTTGATGCTGCTTTTGGTAATCTTGACGTTCTACCTGCTTCTCTCGATGGTGCTGTCTATCGCGGCGGCGAGTTTCTATTTGCCGCTTCAAAAGACAAAAAAATCCAAACCTTCACAGGAAGCACATTAAGCGCAACAGTAGAGACTGCTGAGTTTGAGGTTCGCACAGGCTCTCACTCGCTACTCAATAATGTCATCCCATATGTTAGCTTGCGTGAAAATTCTACTGGCACAGTGACGGCACAGGTTGCCTCTCGTAATCGTCAGGTTGACACGTTTACATTTGGTAGTGCATCTACCTTAAACAATGACAACTTCTGCCCTGTACGCTCTAACGGACGTTACCATCGGGTGCGCTTGAACTTGAGCGGCGAGTGGAAAAAGGCGCAGGGCATTGACGTTGATGCCAACACGATAGGACGCAGGTAATGGCTAACCAATACCGCAGACTTCCGAATATGGGTGGTACGCCTCGTGAGGTCGCGGAGGTTGTCAACAACCTTGTAGAGGGTAAGATAAACTCTACTGGTGCGTTTCAGTTGACTGCAAGCTCTACAACCACAACGGTTAGTGATTTGCGTGTAAACCCTAACAGCGTGATTCTTTGGACACCTAAATCGTCTAATGCAGCCCAAGAGCTATCTCATCTCTATCTTAGCAGCGTGGGCAAACAAACCTTTACACTTACACATCGCAGCAACGCAAATACAAGTGATATTCTTTTTCATTATGCTGTTCTAGGATAGCGTTTACAAACGGTGGATAACCGTATAAATTAAGGCCAGAGGTAAATAAAATGGCAGACGGAACTACAGAAACAGTAACCCAGACAGGTGTTGACGAGTTTGCTCAACCCTTCTTGCAATATGGTATGTCTGAGGCATTGCGCCAGTATCAAGCTGGTGCGCCGCAGTTTTATCAAGGTCAGACTTACGCTGGTTTCACACCACAGACAGAGCAAGCACTGCGTATGCAAGAGCAACGCGCCGTAGCTGGTAGCCCACTGACACAACAAGCACAATCGACTGTTGGTTCGTTTCTTGGCAGCACAGGCCCTGAAGGTCAGTATGTACCGCCTGCACAGTCTGGTTTGCTTACTGGTGCTATCCAACGTGCGCTAGACCCCGTACAAGCCCGTGTGCAGAGTCAATTGGCTCAACGTGGTCGTTTAGGTTCTGGTGCTGCTGCTGATGTTACAGCCCGTGCATTGGGTGATGTAGCTGCTGATGTAGCTTATCGTGACTTTGCCACACAGCGCGGTCTTGGACTGCAAGCCGCACAGATGGCCCCAGCGATGGCTGCCACTGACTATGCCGACATTTCTCGTCTTCAACAAGTTGGTGCTGCTCGTGAAGCTCAAGCGCAACGCGGTATTGAAGAAGCTATGCAGCGTTACCAGTATGAGCAAACATCTCCAATGGAGCAGTTGTCTCGTTATCAAAACATTATTGCTGGCTTCCCGATGGGTCAGGTTTCAACGCAGATTACACCGTATTATGAGCCTAGCAGTGGTCAACAGTTTTTGGGTGGTTATCTCGGTGCTGCTGGCGCTGGCATTAAAGACCCGTATCTGAGGTTTGGTGCTGGCTTGCTGGCTGGAAGTTAGGAGATAGGTTATGTATGATACTCCCCTTACTAGACCCACAACAGTTGGCGGTCTTCTTGGTAATGTATTTAGAGGAACAGGTCAGGTAGCTCAAGCTGGCGGCGGTGTTCCGATTCAAAACTATGTGCTAGGTCAACGCGTACTTGATATGATTGCTGCTCGTAACCGTCCAGCGCGCAACCGTACTACGGGAGCCACAACAATGGTTGCTCCACCGCAGGGTTATCAATCTATTTTAGGTATGCCATCAATGCTCACCCCTATTGCGCCTGACGCCCCCGCATCACCCACATCAGGGCTTGGTCTTTTACAGGATGTTCCCCCGCCAATGCCTCGTCCAAGTCTTTTATCAGACCAGCTTAATCAGATTGAACGTCAGTCTACCCCAGCACCCAGCTTGCTTGGTCGTATTGGTGGCGGTATTCGCAGTGCTGGCAAGGAGCTTGGCGGTTTATTTGAAGGTGAAGAGGGTCGCGCTCGTGCAGCAGCATTGAGTCGCTCCTTGTTGCGCGGGCCAAGTCGTACGCCCATCTCCTTTGGTCAAAGTCTTACCGAAGGTCTTGCGGCTGGTGGCGAAGAGATTGAACGTATGGAGCAACGCAAGTTTACTAAGGAGCAGCGTGCGCGTCAAAAGAAACAAATTGAAGCACAAAATAAACTTGCTGATGTTTTGGCAGACCCAGAGGCAACTGACACAGAAAAGAAAAGTGCGTTTAAGGCGGCTTATCCAGTCGAGGCTTTTAAGTCGGAAGGTAAGTCAGTTGATTTGGTTAAACAGATTGGGGCTATAGCTATACGAAAAAAACAAGCAGAGCTTCCGTTGTCAAAGGTTGAGCAAGATGCTTACAACAAGCTAATGAGTTCTGGAGACTCTGGGATGTTCAAGGAACTTATGGATAGAGGCATTATATCAATGCCTGATGCACCTGAGTCAGCACAGCCAAGAGACACGAGCGTCATCCCTCTTCCCGCTGACCGAGGGGCATCTGATAGGTTTAATGTTGAAGTGGTAGATAAAAAGTAGGAGTAGTTAATGCCTACTTACAGGGTTACTGATGACGTCACTGGGATTACTTTAGATTTAACTGGTGAATCTGCTCCGACAGGACAGGAGCTTGAGGACTTGTTTTCTCAGTATGCTCAACCTGAAAAGCTCACAGAAGAAACTATCGTAAAAGACGCAAACTGGATTCAAGCATCTCGTAATGTTTACGCGATGAATGAAGGGCCAGACGCACCTGAGTTGCAGTCAGATGAAGAAGCTGCAAACTACGGTTTGCGTTATATGGGCTGGTTTAACTACAACCTCCCCAAGATGGGTCTTGAGGCTGCACAACTTGGCGATGCCACGGATGAGCAGAAAGAATCCTTCGTCAATCTAATGGATATGTATGACGAAAAAGCACCCAGCCTTGCTGGCGCGTATCGTGCTGTGAAGGGTCTGGCGTTTGACCCATCAACCTATCTTGGCATTGGTACTTTTGGTGCAGCTACGGCAGGCACACAAGCATTGAAGCAGGGCATCAAAGAGGGTGTTAAGCAAGCAACCAAAGCTGGCCTTACGCAAGGTGCAAAAATCGGTGCTATCGAAGGTGGTGTGTATTCTGCTGCCGACCAGCTTGGTCGTGAAACTGCGCGTGTGCAAGCAGACGCACAAGACTCTATTGACTTAGGGAACATTGCTCAGTCAGCGGCTATTGGCGCTGGTGCTGGTAGCGTTCTTGGTGGCAGCATAGGTGCTATAGCTGGCAGGAAAACAGGCAAGCAATATCAGGAGGCTCTTGAGTCTCAGGCCAAAGCTCTTGAAACTCAAACAACAGATGTTGCTCTTGATGTCGTTCCATATGACGAAGATGCCGCGCAAAGTGTGAGAGCAAATCTTGCTGACGCACCAGAGGGCTTTAACCTTGAACCCGTGCTTGATGTAACAGAGAAGGGCGTAAGGGTTGCTGAAGACTTTATGAATCGAATGGAGATACCAGTCGCGCCAGACCAAAAGGTATCTGACCAGATTTTTGAGATACTCCAACTCACAAGCACTAGCGATGAGTATATGAAGGCATTTAGCGATGTGCTGAAGCAAAACAAGATTAATGAAGTTGAGCTTTCGCAGCTATTCCGCTTGGGCGCTTCTGATGCTGGTAGAACTTTGCAGAAATTATCTGCTGCCAAGAAGGGATTGCGTTCCATATCTGAAGAGATTTCGGGCAAAGCGCCGAAAGACATGATGGGCGCATCACTGCTTCGCAAGTTTCACAAGGGCGCTACGGAGCTTGATAACGTGCGCCGTGGTTTGCTGGTTAGCCAAGTTGCTACATTTGCCCGTAACTTTACAGCGCAGTATGGTCGTGTTGGTATGAACACACTAGTTAATGCAGTTGATAACTCATTAAACCAAGCCTTTAATCCAGTGCGAAAGTTGTTTGGTCAAGAGCAGCGACTTGTTGACCATAACAAGACCTTTAATCTTCTTATGAATATAAGTAGAGACAAGAAGTTTGCTAAAGATGTGACTGAGTTGGTTGATTACTTGCCAGCGCAAAAAGATAGGTTGTTTAGCAACTATGTATCAGACGTTAAGGATGCCTCAAAAAACACAACCTTTAAGCTGGCGGGTAAATTAACAGATGGATTGAACACTCTTAACAGGATGCAGGAGTATTATTTTCGTCGTGCAATGTTTTCTGCGTCCCTTGAAAACACCCTTTCCAAGCGTGGCGTAGACCTTAAAAAATTGATGCAGGAAGATGGCAGAGCTATTGAGAAAATATCCACTTCTGACATTGAGAAGGCTGTAGATGATGCTCTTGAGTTTACATACGCCAAGACTCCAGAGGGCAAGCTGGGCAAGGCTTTTATTGACTTCTCAAACTCTATTCCGTTTGTCACAACTGCGGTTTTCCCGTTTGCCCGATTTATGGCAAACGCTATGGAGTTTCAGTTCAAGCATAGCCCTCTTGGCCCTCTCTCTCTTCTTAGCAAAAAAGAGCAACAAAGGGTTGCGGCTGGTGATTCTCAAGTTTTAGCAAAAACTATGGTTGGCTCTGCTGCGTTGCTTGCCGCTATTGAGGCAAAGCGTGACTCTGTGGGCGATAAGAAGTGGTATGAGATTGAGACGGAAACAGGCAAGACTGTTGATATGCGTCCCTATTTCCCACTAACGCCGTATATGCTTGTTGCAGACCTTGCGGTTCGCGCAGAGCGTGGTCTTGGTGGTATTGATTCAAAGGATATTATTCAGGGTTTGACTGGCGCACAGTTTCGCGCTGGCACTGGCCTGTCGTTGGTTGACTCCCTTATCAATGACGTTAGCGGTGTTGACAGTGAAGAGAGAATTAGGAACGTAGTCACACGTTGGACATCTGATGTGCTTGGTGGATTTCTTACGCCGCTTCGCATGTTCAATGACTTTATTGACCAGAAGCAGGAGTTCCGTCAATACGTTCCTCGCTCTGACCAAGAGGGTTACTTCTCTCTTGAGGATATTCTTGGAAACCTTCAGCGCAGCGTACCTATCTTGCAGCGGGAGTTACAGACGATTGAGTCACCTACACGCGCAGATGCGCCCCGCCGCCCTGAGACATTACAGATTCCATTTACCGATAAAGAAATATCTCCAATAGAAATATCTGATGGCCTATCTATCTTAGGTGCGCCTACAGTTAGGCAGCTTACTGGTGTGACTGTTCGTGAGGCTAAGAACCCAGCGGAGCGTGAGTTTGACCGTCTTGGCTACAAGATGCGTGATATTCGCCCCTATACTGGAGACAGAAAAGCGGATAGAATGATTGACAAATACATGGGGCCGATTGTGGAAAATATCATCGCACCCTTAGTCGAGACAAAGTTTTACAAAGACAAAAGCAATGCACAGAAGGACGCTTATCTTCGTAAGGCTTTGCAGGAAGTCAGGGGTGTTGCTAAAACTGCGGCGATAAAAGATGACCCGCAATCATTTTTAAGGGTTTATGTTAAGCGCCGTCCGAAGTATGAAAGACGTATATTGCAGGAAAACAACCCAGAGTTTTACAAAGAGTTGACGAGATAATCATGGCAAAGAACAGTATTACAGATTACAGCAAAACAGCCGCGTCAAACACGGACATTCAGTCGGTTGACATAGCGGAGGGCTGCCTGCCTAGCGGCATTAACAACGCCATTCGTGAGATTATGGCTGACTTGGCTGACATGAATGACGGTACTGTCACGCTGACCAGTCCCTCTTTTGCTGCTGCTAGTCTGACGGGCAATCTGTCTTTTGGCGACAGCGACAAAGCCATCTTCGGTGCTGGCTCTGACCTAGAGATTTATCATAACGGCACTGACAGCTTTATAGATGAAAAGGCAAGCGGGTGGTTATACATTCGTGCCAATGACATGGTGCTTGGTAAATACACGGGTGAAACCTATGTCAAGGGCATTGCTGATGGCGCAGTCGAACTTTATCACGACAACGCGAAAAAGATTGAGACCACCAGCACAGGCATTGATGTCACTGGCACGGTCACGGCTGATGGGCTGACTGTTGATGGTGTTGTTGATGTAACTAGCACAACAAGCCTTTCAACAAATTTACAAAATACAGGCGGCTCTGCACTTCTGCCAACATATTCTTTCAACGGTTCTGCTGATGTGGGGATGTTTGCCCCATCTACTAACAATCTTGCTTTTGCAACATTCCAAGTCGAACGTATGCGCATTACATCAGGCGGCAACATACAAATCGGCTCAACCAATAGCGGTGTTGCGGGTTCGCTTGATGTTTCTATAGGCAGCACTTCTACTTCTGGTGGGATTACTTTATTCTCACCTACAAACGGCACTCACTCTATTGGCTTTGCAGATGGCACTAGCGGAACAGATAGATATAGGGGCTATGTAGAATATCAGCACCCTAACGATGCCCTTGCTTTTGCGACAAGTGCTACAGAACGCATGCGCATCGACAGCAGCGGGAATGTGGGCATCGGCACGAGCAGCCCAAGTGCAGGTTTGCATATTGACAACCCTAGCAATAGTGCAATTACAGCTATTTTAGATACCGACAATTCTGCTGTAAAAATGGTTTTTCGTAATAATACAGAAACGGGAAATAATGTTCAAATTGGGGCAGATGGCTCTAACCTTGTTGCCCTTACTAACGGCACAGAACGCATGCGCATCGACAGCAGCGGGAACGTGCTGGTGGGGACGACTAGCACAAGCAGAACAACTGTTGGTCACGAACTACACGCCAGTGGTTTTGCACGGCACACGGCTGATGGTGATAAATCGCTAGAGATTGTTCGCAAGAGCAGCGATGGCGAAATGGTTGAGTTTTTCAAAGACAGCACACTTGTCGGGTCGATTGGGGTTGTTGGCGGCACTCCGTTTTTTAGTAACAATAACAACAGCACAGGCATTAGAATATACTCTAGCGGTTTTGCGGCGTGTAATGCCTCTGGTGCGTTTACTGATAATACACAAGACGTAGGTGCGTCAAACGTGCGGTGGGATGACATTTACGCCACAAACGGCACAATCCAAACGTCTGACCAAAACGAAAAGCAAGACATCGAAGCACTGTCAGAAGCAGAGCAACGTGTCGCTGTAGCTGCCAAAGGTTTGCTGCGTAAGTTCCGTTGGAAAGACAGCGTAGAAGAAAAAGGTGATGACGCTCGTATTCATTTCGGTATCATTGCACAAGATTTGCAAGCGGCATTTGAGGCCGAAGGTTTGGACGCTGGACGCTATGCAATGTTCATCAACTCGACTTGGACTGATGAGGAAACTGGTGAGGAACGCTCTCGTATGGGTGTTCGTTACAATCAACTACTGGCATTTATTATTGCCGCTATTTAACGGAGCTAATTATGGCAACTTGGACTATCGCAAACTTGGAACGTAACACTGCCGATGGCGGCGTTATTGTGGCGCATTGGCGCGTCACCGAAACGGAAACAGTTGGGTCGGGCGATGATGCCGTAACCTATTCTGCTTCCTCTTATGGCACTGTCGGCTTTACGCCTGACGCAAGTGCTGACGGCTTTATTGCTTATGACAGCCTGACCGAAGCTAATGTGCTTGGCTGGGTGTATGAAAGCGTTGACCAAGCCGAAACCGAAGCTGCTTTGGCTGCTGATATTGCTGGGCAGAAAACCCCTGTTACTACTGACGGAGTGCCGTGGTAACACAACCCAAAGGAGAGACTAATGACCGAGAAAAAACCAAACGTCATTACGATTAACGACAAAGAATACACTGAAGAGCAACTCACAGACGACCAGAAGGTTTTGATTAACCACATCACTGACCTCGACCGTAAGATTGGCTCTACCCAGTTTAACCTTGACCAGCTTCAGGTCGGACGTAAGGCATTTATGTCACTGCTTGAAGCCTCACTAGAAGAAGAGACGGAGACAGAATAATGGAAACTCTGATTACTTGGATTACAGCTATCGTAGCCGCCGCATCGGTGATTGCTAACGTAACTCCGTCTATGCGCGACAATGAGATTCTCGCAAAGGTTGACGACTTCATCCAGAAGTTAGCTCTAAATCTTCGCAAGGATAAATAATATGTCTCGCATCACCGTTCACGAGGTCAAGTCACAGATTGACACGCATGAAGCTGTATGCGCTGAACGGTGGTTGGAGACTATCAACCGCGTCAAGCGACTTGAGATTATTATAATGACGAGTGCAGGGGCAATAATCACATTGCTCCTGTCTCTGCTTTCCCAGAAGATTTAAGATGAGATGCGCCGTGTACTGCTAGTTTCTTTGCTGTGTTTAACCGCAGCATACGCCCAGAATGAGCAGACTGGCGACCTGAACACGAGCAACATCAACAGCACTGTCAGCAGCAATAACCCCTCCACATCTACCACAAACAATTACAACGGAGCTGGTGCTGCATCTAATGTAACGCCACCTCCCACCGCTGTGTCGCCTAGCGCACCGTCTGGTGGCTCTGAAAGCTGCCTGATAGGGCGTGGAATGGGTGTGCAGGTCAACGTGCTTGGCTTGTCGATGGGCGGCTACAAGCAGGATGCAGAGTGCAACAGACGCAGAGACGCAAAAGCCTTGAAAGAGCAGGGCATGTCTATTGCATCTGTGGCTAGGCTGTGCCAATCTCTGGAGACTTGGAAGGCGATGTTTGCTAGTGCAACACCCTGCCCAATATCGGTAAATGGCAAGCTCGTTGTGGGTCGAGCGGCTACCCTTCTTATGAAGCGCGACCCCCTGACTTTCATACCTGATTACAAAAAACGTAAATCATACTATGACAAAATCCTACGAATTGGTGAAAGCGATGATGAAGAAGATAGCGATTCTAACCTCAGCATTTCTGAGCGTTTCCGCAGCACAAGCAGAGACGACGATTGATAACCTAGTCAATGCCAGCCGCACGATTGCAGCCAAGCTAGAGCAAGGCCGCTACGCCGTGTATGGCGCAGAACACTACGCCTCAGTCGGCGGCATCATCGACTACAGCGCAGTGGATGACGAGCAATACATCATCAATGAGGGCGACATAACTGCCTACAGTGAAGCTCTTGCAGGAGTGCAGAACGCTTTGTATTTCACTACCAAGATGGCGTTGGAGGAGAAAGCTGCTGAGTCTATGGTCAAGGTTAGCGAGGCTGTAGACAGCTTTATTGTGGCTTCTGTGCAACTGAGCGTTGTCGAGGAGGTCGCTGAGAGGGCTGAGGTCGCACAGGAGACTAACGCAGTTGAAGACCAGATTGCCGTACAAGAGTATGTCGAACAGAATGACGTAAGCATTAGCCAAGAGACAGTGGTGGAATACAACCAGTCGATTGAGGACATTGCTGTCAATGCGCGTGACGCTGGTGCTTTCTTGGCTGCGTCTAAGAGTGAAAGCCTGACAAGCATCTCAGACCAACACGCACAGGATTATGGTCAGTCAATGGCTGATGCTTCTATCTCTTACTCTGCTACCAGTGACGCTTTGAGCATTGAATGGGCTACCAACATTGGCAACATCTCCTTCCATCAATTCCTGACTGGCGAT
>Ga0209232_1001203_pt1 | contig 14315 bp, 11 predicted proteins | sample ETNvirenome_2_60_FD_184066 | JGI IMG/M metagenome (GOLD analysis project Ga0209232, IMG submission 184066) | Marine viral communities from the Pacific Ocean - ETNP_2_60 (SPAdes) (version 2) | ecosystem: Environmental > Aquatic > Marine > Oceanic | place: Pacific Ocean | collected 2013-06-22
GGGGCGCTACGACTTAATTTTGGCCAGCCGGACGGCAAGGTGCTGAAGTGGTTGGAGTACGTTCCGCAACAGGACGAAACGGATGCGACGTTCAAGGACGATAACGTCGTTTATCCGTCACACGTCACGACTCGCGGGTTCGTATTCCGCGAGCAGCTAAACGACAAGATTGGTCGTAACGCTGAATTTGAATTTAACAACAGCCGTGCGCTGGTGGACGTGTTCCAAATACGGGATGACGTGGAACCGGAGCAGCGGCTGAACATCGAAAAAATTGACACGGCTGCTGGCAGTGGCGTGGTGCTACCAAAAGCGTTGCCGTTCATGTTCGGTCAAACTGAAGTGGTCAAAAAAGCGTACTCGACCGTCAGTAAAGGGACTTTCAATCAAGTGCAGTTCCGCGTCGAAGCGGAGCAAAACAAAATTCAACTGCGAGGAGTGAAATCAAGCGCCATAGTCATGGGGCTGGACGCTGAAAAAGCGTAGCTGGAGGGACGTAAGACGATGTGTAAGATTTGGATTTATGGAACTGCTAAACAAAATGCCGGTTGTAAGACCGGTCAGGGACAAGGACGAGTTTATACGACTAAATAATGAAGCATTTGCTGACGATCATTTCGCAATCACGCCAACTCACGTTTTTGAAAAAGGCGGTGAAATTGTCGGATATGCCAATGTTGGCACAATGGTTCCGGTAAACACTTGGTTTCATTCGAAAAAATGTAAAGCAAGGGACAGTATGCAGATTATTAATGTATTGGAAAACATGGTTCGGGTTAACGGCGCAAACATGCTGGTAGTACCAGTGTCAAATCAGTCGCCGTTTCTTCCAGTGATGGATCGTCTGGATTATGTGAATATGGGTAGTGCGAATTTAATGATCAAAAGTTTATAGTAAAATGGGATGTTGTTCAGACGAACCCGATTACGGCGCAGCGGCACGCGAAACAGCGGCTGCTGATATTGAAACGCTTGAGGCGCGAAAAAAAATGGATCGCTTGGCACGGCTGGGCGAAAAAGGCTTTGTTGAATACAAGGATGCGTCAGGCAAAAGCAAAGTCACTGAAGCCGACTTTACCGGCATTGGTGACATTGATTTGTCCCGTGCTGATTTGGATTACTACATCGAAGCCGCTGACCGAATTGCTGAAGCCGGTTTGGCAAGCGCTGAAAAGTTCGGGGTTTCGGTAGTTGAGCAACGTCGGCGCGAACTGGAAGCAGCCGATCCGGAGGGGTTCAAGATGCGGCAGGACATGGCTAAAAAAATCATGGAGGGGCCGGAAAAGTATTTCACCCAAGCTGCTGAAGGCGCGATACGCGGCACACGCGGCGCACAAGCTGCACGCGGAAACTTGTTTGGCAACGCGCCAGCATTGCAGGAGGCGATGGCTGTTGGCGATGTGGGGTTCCGGATGTACCAGCAGCAAATAGCAAACATGGGTGCGTTTGGGGCTGGCGTGGCTCCGACAGCGCAGTTCGGTCAATTGAGCGGAGCGCAACAAGGCGCTGCACCATTTCAAGGCACGGGTATCCAGCAGTCCAATGTCGGTGTGATGAGCAACAATCAATTCGCGCAAACTGCCGGAAGCATTTACGGGAACCAAATGGAACTAGCCGCGCAAGGCAGTCCGTTTAGCCAAGTGGCTGGTATGGCTGCTGGGTTGGGGCTGACGGCTTTGACCGGCGGTGTTGCTGGCATGGCAGGGGGAACCACATTTGGTAAAGGAGTGGGCAATATTTTTGGGGTAACAAAACCAACGTAACATGTCGGAATCATTTTCAAGAGGGTTGAGCATGGGCATGAATTTGGCCCGTGATGTACGGTCGGCAAACGTGTCTGCGGCTGAACGTGCGGAACAAAGTAAGTACCGCAAAAAAGCTGATAAACGTGCTGAACGAGCGGATACGCGTGCTGCATCTGCTGAAGTCCGAGCCATAGCAGCGTCTGATCGCGCGGATAAGGAACTAACGCTTCGCCAAGCTAAAGAAGTGCGAGACATCGAAGTGCATGACAAGCGGATGGAGTCGCTGAAAAAAAGCATTCGCGAGTCAAGTCGACAAGCAAAGCGTGCAAGAGAAGCGGAGCCGTTACAGCGCCGAAAACTGGAAGCTGATGTTAAAACTGCCGAACAAAAAGCAGGACGAAGCGCCAGCCCCGCTGTTAATGCTTTTAATGATTTACAACTGCTAAACGAGGAACATTACAAACGCAAAGCTGCAATTAAATCGGGATACACAAAACGCGTGGCTCCGCTTGTTAGTGCGTTGCGAAATGCTGAATCGGCATTTGAAAAAAATCCAAACAACGGCGCAGCATTTGCAATTGTAAACAACTTGAAAGGTTCAGTTCAACAGGAGCAAGCAAAGCGCGACGAGGAGTTAGCTAAAGTTGAACAATCGTTTATAGCTGCAAGCAATTTTGCGCCACAAGGACGTTTTAAAATAATCACGCGGTACAATACATCGACCCAACGGCCGGAATACATGGTTGAAGGTGATGGCATGACCCAAAGCGAAGCGCAATCAATGGTCAGCACATTAAATAAAGCAGGGGGTGGAATGAGTAACGACACTACGCTTAGTGGCATACCTGGATTTTCACCAACACCCACAACCCCAACGCAACCGCAAAATCAGCAGCCGACAAACAGTAATCCCGATATTGACAGGTTTTTAAAGTGAACAAAATTGTAGAAGCTGCACGAAAAGCATATCCCAGTTATGCAAACGTCAGCGATGACGATTTGATTGCTGCTATTGGACAAGCATATCCTGTTTATTTAGACCAACAAAAGTATCCCGAATTTACCAACCGGTTTAACGAGCTAGACGAGGATCGTAATTTCAATGGCGGTTTTATCGACGGCATCACCAATGCAATTAGGCGTGGTGTACGTCGTGCGGAAATGGCTGACTTGGTTTTTGACGAAGGCACATACGGCATGCGTCAACAAACTCCGGAAAGCATTAAACGCATAGCTGAACTGAACGGCGAGTTAAGCAACATACGCGGCTCAAGCGCACTTCAATATTACTCAAGTGAAGAAGCGCAACAAAATGCACCAGCGCGGTACATTAGTATGTTTGGTTCGTTTCCGGAGTTTTTAGCTGAATCATTGACCAGCCAAATAATTGCGGGGGCTGACATCATTCCGGAAATATTCGGAACAACCGTAGCAACGGGTGCTGCGATGGGTGCTATTTCCCCCGATCCAGTTACTACACTGGGAGGCGCTGGGTTCGGTGCAATGTTTGGTCTGGCATACGGCAATGGTATCACCAGCTTGGCGCAGGAGTACACCGGCACAGTCATGGAGGTGTTTGCTGAAAGCGGTGTGGACACAACCAATGCCGAGCAGCTATCCAAATTGTTTAACAGCGAGGAGGGGAAAGCTGTATTGGAAGACGCAAAAACAGCAGCATATTCCCGTGGTGTTCCAATAGCCGTGCTTGATGCGTTAAGCTTTGGCATTGCTGGGCGCTTGGGAAGTGTCGGCAAGGAGATGCTGCTTCAATCGACGATGGGCGCTACTGGCGAACTGGCAGCGCAAGAAACGTCGGAGTTAGTTACCGGTCAACGTCGCGGCGGCATCGAGGACGTAATTATTGAGGCGGGAGTAGGTGCGTTTGCAGACACGTTAACGGATGTGGTTCCGGCGCGGTTAGCAAAAACCGGTAAACTAAAAAGCGAGGATAAAGCTGAACTTGAAAAACTGTTTACTGATATTAGCGAACGCCAAGCTGAAATTGATCAAGCTGAAGCAGCGCAGGAAGACGCAGTGCTTGAGCAGATTGAACTGGATTTAAATCAAACTGATGAACTGCAAGCTGCGGCTGAATTGCTATCCGAAAAAGTAGCAGTTACTGAACAGCCGGTGGAGCGCGTCGGAACAGTGACGCCAGTAATTGCAGACACGGAAGACGGTAAATTTAAATCAGAAGAAGACGCTGAGTTCGGAATGCAAATTGGCGGGATCGTTGACAATGTTCCGTATGCAAAATTTGAAGCTGTCGTATTTACTGACGACGCAAATGTGACTGCGCGTGTTACGGCTAATGGCGAGCTAGTCATTAATCCTGACGAAATAAAAGCGAACGCGGAAGACAGTGATTTAACGACTGACGAATATTTAAAACGAGTAGTGCAGGAGGAGGCGATACATGCTGCACACTTAAATCATTTAAAAGCTGAATATGTTAAAGAAACAGGCGACACAAAGCTGACTAATTTCGAGCCGTACTTGATGCAAAAAATGGAGGCTGTTGCTTCCGAAATGACGCCGGAACAAGTTGAGTTAGTCCAAGGCGTTTACGGCAAAAACATTGATGGCGCACGGCTTGGATTGGAATACGTTCGCATGCTGACCCAGCAGCGACGTGAAGGAGGCATTACGGAAGGGGTTGGGATATGGGAGTTTTACGGCACGACGCCGAATCCGGAAACACGCAACTATTTCAAACGTGCAATTAACTGGATTCGCAAACGGGTACAGCCAAAGACACGTTCAAAAAATCAAGAACTGGCAAACGAAGCATCACAGCAATTGAGTGGGTTATCCAATTTGCTAAATGACATTGAAGTCAAACGTGCTGCGCCAGTTGCTGATGCGGAACCAAAAGCTGATACAACTTTCATTAGCGGACTGACAGCTTCACCAAACGAAATGACGGCTGCTGCACTGCAAGCCGGTGAACCGGTCGGAATTGTTGCGGTTCCAAATTTACAAAACCAACAAAATCCACCAAGCAGTACTGTCATCGATCAAATAACTGACCACGCTAACCGTGGTAAAAAAGTGTTTATCGATTCCGGTGCTTTCCGCGCATTTAAAAACAATGTCGAAATAAATTTTGAAAGTTTTTTTGATAACTTAAAAAGCATATTAGCTAACATTGAAAATCCGGAAAACGTGACAGTAGTCATGCCGGACATTATTGGTAAACAAGACGAAACCATTGAGTTACAAAATCAATTTGCTGAACAAATACAGCAATACATCGATGGTGGTTTTGATGTAGTCATTCCCATTCAGCACGGAACTAAACCGGCTGCTGAAATGTACAAGGAACTAGCAACCCAGTTTGGTGAAAACTTTCGTGTTGGAATACCATCAAACGAAAAATCAATGCCGCTTGATGACTTTCAAAACTTGGTAAGTGAAATAAAGCCGTCGCGGGTTCATTTGCTTGGGGTCGGTGAAAAATCTGGCAGTCAACAAATTGATATAGTGCGTCAATTGTCACCGGAAACAAACTTATCAGTTGATTCAAGTACGGCGGCAAGGGGTGCGGCTGCTGCCAGCGGCGAAGTAGGAACACAGCAGCAGTTTGAAGAATCGGCTACTCGCGGTCTGGCGCGGGAGGAATTTTTTGAAGCATCGCGTGATGAGCGCATTGATGAAACGGAGGAACTGGGTAGTTTTTACAATGACAATTTACAATTAGACGAATCGACAGCTAAAAGCCTTGGCAATTCAATACAGTTTGAACTTGGTCAGGATTGGTTTAACGACAACGTCAAAGACACTTTTGTCAGGAACTTGCTATCGGGTCAGTCGATCAATCGATCATTTGAAAGTTTACGCGATAATAAGTTAATAACTGATCAGGAACTGGAAGTAACGCAAGAGGCGTTTTTAGACCCACGCTTTAGCAGCATTGAAGACGATTACGCAGTCATTCCACGCGGCAAGGAACTTGGGGGTAAACAGTTAAAAGGAAAAGCTGTCAAGTTGGGCAAGAAAAGTCGCAGCAAACAACTGAAGCCAAAGCGTCGTAAAAATGTAGTTAAAAGCGTTGGGGGCTTGGACGCTGTCAAACAGTTGGGAGTGCGTGAAGAGGAAATAAGCAAATTTAAAAAACAAACTGATGCTAATAGTGATTTTGTAGTCCAGTACTTCCGTAACTTGGCCAACCGAATGACTGACAACAGTCCCGATGGCAAAGCAGCCGCGCAGGATATTTGGAGTCATTTATGGGAGGCAGCGACAAAGTGGCTAAAAAACAATGATGACTTGTCAGGGTTTGGCACAAACACAATTGCGCGTAATAAAATGACGGACATTGGTCGTGGCATCAACCGACGCGGCCAAACATTTTTAAATGAAACTGTTACGACCGATGTGGAAACGGGTGAGTCAGCAGTGGATACCGGCAAGGACAGGCAAACGCTGAAACCGGAAGCTAGGGAAGCTGTTCAACTTGTGGCTGATTACTTGGAAGAAGCTAGTGACGCTGACCGTACATTGTCGGTTTTAATTACGGACAATAAAGAAGCTACGGCTGAAACGGTTGCCAAGGAGTTGGGAATCAAAACCAACGCGGTGTATGCACGTAAAAGCCGACTCAAAAATAAAATCAAAAACCACTTGGAGGATCGTGGTGTTGACCGGTCAATCGTTGACGAATTGATGCAAGCGGCTACGAAGCGGAAAATATCCGGTGACATACTACGTGAAGCACGACAGCAAAAACTTAAAGGCGATGAATTAACAAAGTTCATAAAACAAAAGTTGGAGGGGTTGACCAAGCAGCAACAGCAGGAGGTGCTGGCTGAACTTGGAATCGCAAAAGCCAACAAACCAGCCCCAAGCAAAACCGGTGACCAAGTCGCTGAAGCTGCTAACAACAAAACCAAGCGCCTCAAATTTACGATGTCGGCTGAAAAGCTGGCCCGTGAAAACCGCACGAAAAAGGAACTGGATCAGTTTCCAAAATCCTACTACGACCCCATTACCAACAAGGAGACACTGGCTGAAGCCAATCGACGCATTGATGAAGTTGGCATGGACGCGGCGAAACGCGAGGTGATGGAAGCGGTTGAGCCGGACGCTGTTGTTTCAGCTATGGGGATCGCATTGTTTCAGCGTTATCAAAGCGCCGGTAAAATGGATGATGCATTGGACATTGCGTTTAACATAGCTGACAAAGCGAAAACGCAGGGGCAAGCCATACAAATTTTATCAATCGTCAATCGCATCTCACCGGATGGTGCTGTTTTATTTGCCAGTAAATTAATTAGGAAAGGCAAAGCCGATAAAGCTACGAAGGAGCCGATGGAAAAGCACCTCAAAGGCATTGGCGGCGAGAAGCAGCAGCTTGAGCGCATTCGTAAAAAAGCTGAACGGTTACAGCGTCTACGCAAACAAAAGAAGCTGAACCCCACAACTGAACTTTCGGAATCGGCTGCGCTGTTGGAGGAAATTTTGCGCGTCACACCGACATCGATGATGGGCAAGCTGCGTGCGTTCCACACGATAATGATGCTGTTGAATTTCAAAACAGCCATCCGAAACATTTTGGGTAACGTAATTTTATTTGTTCCGGAAACGGTAAGCGATTTTGCTGATGCAACAATTGATGCAAGTATGTCCATGATTACCGGTAAGCGAACTAAAATAAATCCGGTAAAATACACATTGGACAAGCTGGCGGGATTACCGGAACCAATACGTGATTTTCGTGCGGGGATGGAATTGGCAAAGCTGGAAGGCGAGGCGCTGACATCACAACTTAAATCGGGATACGACACGATGGTTCGGTTGTCGCGTTTGACCAGCCAATCCAAGTTTGAGTTAAAGGACGTTAATGAAGTAAACAGTCAGGTGTTCGACAGTAAAGTAATGAAGATGCTAGAAGATGCATTGACGTTGCTGTTGTCACCGGCTGATCGTGCTTTTTATGTGTCAGCGTACAAGGCTGAACTGAACAATCAAATGCGTTTGGCGAATACAACCACTCCAACAAAAGAGATGGTTGAGTACGCGCAAATGGTTGGCATGCGAGCGATTTACCAAAACGATAATTTTGTCAGTCAGGCGCTCAACAAAGCGCGGAAGCTATCAAACCAAATATCAACAATTGGACGAACGGAGGAGTTTGGTTTAGGCGAAGTGATATTTAAGTTCACACGCGTTCCTGGTTCGTTGTTGTTACGCGGTTTGGAGTTTTCACCGTTTGGATTTATTCGTGCTGGATACGAAGCGCTTACTCCGGTGTTTACCAAGCGTTTCAATCAGCGGGAATTTGTTACTGCGTTCAGCCGAGCGACAGTCGGAACGGGAAGCGCAATGACGCTTGGGTATATGCTTGAGCAGCTAGGCGCAATTACTGGCGCTGAACCGGAAGACGACGATCAGCGTGATTTTGAGCGGGAGATGGGATTCCAGCGATACTCCATTAACGTCAGTGCATTAAAGCGTGCATTTTTGTCCGGTAATTTTTGGAAAAAGCAGGACATGCAAAGCGGGGATTATTTGGTGAGCTACGATTGGGCGCAGCCAGTAGCCATGCCTATGGCAATGGGCGCTATCGCCAGCCAAAAACAAAAAGGCAACGAGGAGGATAGCGCTTCCATGTTCATGTACAACGTAATGCATGGAGGCGTGAAGACGCTAGAGGAGCAGCCGCTTGTCAGTGGAATATTTCGTTTTATTGATCGAGTAACTTTTGCGAGACAAGGAAAAGACACTACTTGGCTAAAGGCAATTACTGATACGTACCGCGACGTTCCTGCTTCATTTGTTCCAACATTTGTAAATCAAGTAAACCAGTACATGGACAACGTCAGCCGAAACACCACGGCTAGTGACGATTTATTTGACGGGGCGCTGGACAGGGTTGTTGGACGGTTGCCAAAAGTTGCCGAATCACTTCCACCACGTCGGACAACCACGGGCCAAGTTCGTAAAAAAATCCCCAGCGGCAATGACCTTTTCAACGTGTTTTTGAATCCAGCATTTACGGATACAATCAAGTCCGATCCGGTCGGCAATGAGTTGATGCGGCTGTTTAAAGAATCTGGTCAAACGAAGCAGTTTCCCCGTCGCGCTGGTCGGTCACTGACGATCAACGGCGAAAAACAAAAGCTGGATGCGGAACAAATTGGACGCTACCAGCATGCCATTGGGAAGCTGACGACGAACCGGTACATGCAGCTAATGCGGTCGGAGCGCTACCACTTCAAAGGCGACGAGGACAGGGCAAAAATATTGGCTGATGAAATGACCGATATTGCCACTGCGACTAAAGTTGTAATGTTTGACCACAAACCCAAAACAATGCGCGGAAATGCCAGACGGATTAAAAACGTAATGGAAAATTCCGGCATCGATTGGAAGAAACTTAACTAACACGCGGTTCACGCTTTGTTCACGGAAGTTCCGGAGGCGTGTGCTAAATCCACGTATTTGTTCCGGAAAAGTGGGATATGGCTCCTGAGCAGGGACTCGAACCCCGAGTCTCTAAAATGTACTACAATGTAGTTATTACAACTAAACTGGAACATTTTTTGTGGATAAATAATATACCCAATATGTACTACAATGTAGTGTGTTAATCAACTCGCTGACTTTAAAACACTTACGCTACTCGCCTTATCCTGCACTGAGTTCACGCTGAGTACACGTTCAATCTGGTCGCTGTACTGCCACGCCATGTTGTGGTTGTACAGTTCGTGGATTTTAGCCGAGCTATGACCCACGATGTTCATGCTGACACGTTGTTCAAGCTGTTCGGTCATCCGTGTGATGTATGTATTTCGCACGTCATGGGGGGTACATTTCACTCCAATTTTAGCAGCGTGGTGAGTCCACATTTGCGCCCAATATTTCGCCCGTCCCGATCCTCGCTCCTTTAAATAGTTTTTGCTGTCGTAATTGGATTCGGGTACGTAATCGATTAAATAGTCATGCAGCGCATCCGGCATGTATGCGTTGTGATCGTCGGAGTTTTTATTTGCCAGCCACACAACTCGCTTGTCGAATATCGAACTGCCAATTTCCAGTTCAGCCGCTGACCCAACGCGTGCGCCAGTGTAATACATGATCATGGTCACGAACATGAACTCATTGTACCAATCGGCGGTGGCAAACTTTTGACCACCAAACAGCAGCAATTGAATTTCGGATTCATCCAAGCAGCGATGCTTGTTTACGGTTTTAGGCTTTTTGTAATAAGCGTCAGCCCAGTAGTTTTTGCAATCGATCCCCAGCTTGTCCTTGGCAAATGTCCAAAGCTGGCCCAAGTCGGTGCATTCACGGTTCCATGTAAGCTGAGTCACGGGTTCGCCATTTGGGTCGTCATTTTTTTTCCGGTTTTTCCGGTAGAGCAGGGTGAGTTCCGGCGTCAGCGACTTCACGCCTGTAATGCCGTGCGCCAAACAGCGCTTCAGCCACAACTTGCTTCGCTCCTTAACTTTTGAATACGTCCCTTCCTTTACTGCACCCGCTTCAAACTGCTGAAAATAGTGTGCCACGTATTTTGCGATCAACTCGGTGAGTCCAATATCGTGTACTGTGCTAATGCCTAATCCTTTAAAAGCGAAATCGTTTTCAAATTTGATCAGCCACTTTTCAGCATCGCTTCCAGCAGCCGGACGACGGCCACGGCTGTTGCCGATCCGCATACCGGTAGACATTCGTTTCAATACTCCGTTGCGCCGGAAAGCGCACCACCAATACGGACTGTCCGGTCGTTTATAAAGTTCAGCCATTATCGTTTCTTCCTAGTTATTTTATTCACTTTAAGAAACTGACCCACTTTCACTAACTCAAGTTCGCTAGTGTGTGGCAGTTTTTTTGTGTCTGTTTCAATTAACTCGCAAATGGTGCTAATTGCCTGGTTTGTAAACGCATTCAGCGACATTCCCAGTGTCTCTGCTGCGGCGATAAAACGGTCACGATCATCAGCGCTGACGCGCATGCTGTAATTCGTGTCCATGTTTTTGTCGCGTGATCGGGGTCTACTCATTGTTATTTTCTCCTTGTACCACTGATGTGGTGCGGCTGTTGTAGTACATAACTTGTGAATAAGTCAAGGGATAAGTTTTTTCCAATAGTACTGCCAATGTCCCACATGTGGACGCATGCTGGATATGTGTTTGATGTTTACATGAATATTTTTTTAAAAACACGTTGACAAATGTTCTGCAAGTGCCGAAACTTTTTTTCAGCAACACATTAAAGCGTGGCTAATCAACGTAAAAACGGCAAAAAAGGCATTACTGTATTCGATTGGGAACACAATGTTGAGCGCCTACGCGAGATTGCAGCGCGGCAAAATAAAACACTTAGCCAACTATTACGCGAACGAACGAAAAAACTTTTAGAGGAAAATGGATATGAATACAAAGACGATGACGAGTGAGGAGCAACGCGATTACGACAATTATCGTGACGCTAAAACAACAAAAACACAGCGAAACGTAGCTGAAACGAATGATCGAGTTAAACGAACGCTGACGTTGCCGCAGTTCGTGCTGGGAATGCTGGTGACAAGCGTGGTGACCGCATTGCTGGCCAGTATAATGCAGTGGAATGTTGGCTACGGCGTGGCAAAGTTTTTTGGAGTTTTAAATAATGACACACCTAGCGGCAGTGAAATGTATCAGTCCATTAACAAACAAAATGAAAAAACTGATCGCCAACAGGAAACGGCTAAACAATATCACGCAATACAAAATGGCATTATCATAGCGAAGACCGAACAAAACAGAAAATTGGAGGCGGATAATTTAGCTTTATCGAATGAAAACACGATCCTAAAACAACAAAATAAAAAACTTAATGCGAGTTACAATCAACAGGCGGGTCGTTTAGGTGATTACAAAAACATGTATAACGACCTAGTTAGTTATTTTGAAAAAACCGAAAAGCACGCTAGTCACAGTAAAAAATCAACTACCAATTAGTGGCGGTTTTTTTTGGCATGGGGTGAAATACACCCACAACACAATTTAAAAATGGAAACGATACAATGGTTAATACGGCACAAGCCAACCAAGCTGACGCTGTCAGGTGAGTACACCATGAGCGGTGATGGCGATGAAATGTTGAAAAACTACATCAAAGTAACAACGGCTGATTTTCAGCAGTTCATGGGCTACGGCGAAAACGACGATTATGAAATCAAAATCACGGAAAATTAATTCACGCCGAAAAGGCAAGGAGGGTGAATTGGAATTTGCACACTTACTTAATGATCGTTTCGGCCCAACGGCTCAAGCACGACGATCCCAGCAGTTCATGGGGATGGCTCAATCGGCTGATGTTACCAGCAATTTGCCATTCCATTTCGAGGTGAAGCGCTGCGACAAATTAATGTTCCGCGATTGGTGGGCGCAGCTACGCAGCGAAGCCACTGAAAAAATGGGGGTACTTGCATTCCGTTGGAACAATGGCCCGTGGATCATCGCGATGGATGCTGATGACTGGTGCAACGTCGTCCGTGAATCCGATTTTTTTTGCACTGAATGTACTACAAACACCGAAACTAAAAATGGCAGCGAAACGAAAAACAACAACGACTAAAAAGCAAAGCGTCGAGGAGATACTAAACCGCCCCATGCCAAAACAGGCATTGCGGGAACTACCCCACAAAAAGGGGATGACAGCAATCACACCGATTTACGTGACGGAACGATTGAACGAAGCTTTTGGGCTGGGAGGCTGGCAGTTTGAACCAGTAATAATCAGCGACTCGGAAAAAATGGTGATCATCAAGGGCGTGTTGACCGTGCCGTCACTTAATGTGCGACACGTCCAATTCGGCGGCAATGACAATCGGGATCGTGGTGATGCCTACAAAGGCGCTGCGACCGACGCGTTAGGCAAGTGTGCATCGTACTTGGGTATCGGCGCACATGTTTGGCGCGACGATGAACCAAGCGAAACCGAGACGGAACGAGTCGCTAAAATAGTTGGCCCGTCAACTACGGAGGAACTTATTGCGTTGCTGGAAAAAAATGAAAACGACGTAAACCATTATTTGAAATTTGTGAAGTGGATTGAAATTGACCAAACATTTCGCGAGCTACCGGCTGACAAAGCGCAAAACGTAATTGATCGCCCGTCCGATTTCATGGCTGCGGTAGCTAAACACATTGCAAACAATGAGTGAGGAACGGGAACATCACCAGCACAGCCCAAGCAACTGGGCGAAGTGGCTATCGTGCGCCGTCTATAAATCCGGCCCCGTTGGATTTGCTGCTCATCGCGGAACCGCCATGCACGACGATTGGCAAACCAAGCACCTAAAAAAATGCAAGTTGAACTCACGCACGACGACCACGAACAAGTAGATTGGACGGTCGATTACACGCTTGAAAAGTGTGGCAAATCACCGGTCGAGGTCGAAGCGCGTGTGGACATCGATGTGGACGGTGAGTTTTTCACGTTCGGCTACATCGACATGTATTGCGGAGCGAAACGTCGCATGTTCGATTTAAAAACCGGCGAGCGATACGACGACCGCATTCAGATGATGGGTTACGCGTTGGGGCTAATGCAGCGGGATGATGCGTTGGAAATTGAATGCCATATCATGTACTCGAAAACCCGCACGGTTGACGTGTTCGTGGTAACAAGAAGCGAATGCGAGGACGTTGCGCGAACCGTTAAAAACGCCGTGTTGAATCCGACGAAAGCGCCGATTCCCACCGACTACTGCGGGTGGTGTACGCATCAACTATATTGCACGGCGGTTAGCGGGGCGGCGCTCACTGTCATTGACCAGCAGGAGGTGCTGGCTCAAGCACGCGATCCGCGAGCGATCACGAATCCGTTACTGGCTGCACGGCTACGTGCCTACGTGCCAAGCATCGAGGCGTGGGTGAAGGCGCTGAAAGCAAAATGCGAAGACTTTGATGAACTGCCTGGTTTTAAGCGGGTGACCCGAACGTCGTCGCCAAAAATTAAGGACATGCTTGAAGCGTACAAAATGATGGCGGGACATAACATCGACACGTATGGCATGATGAAAATCAGCAACGTAAAATTTAGCGATTTAGTGCAGTTATATTCCGAGCGAAATAAATGCAGTGAAGACGAAGCACAGCAATGCCTCACCGAGTTGCTGGGCGACTTATTGGAAATCGGTGGAACTAGCCAATACTGGCGCAAAACTAAATAGTACAGTACATTACATTATGTCAGACAGTTACAAAGCGAGCGATAAAATCGATAGCGGAGCGTTGTTTCCTAACAATAAAAAGGAACGAGACACACAACCTGACCTTACCGGCAAATTAAATGTCGGTGGGAAAATGTTTTGGATTTCCGCATGGAAAAACAAGGCGCAAAGCAACGGCGTGGACTACTTAAAATTGTCCATCAAAGCCACGGAGGAACAGTCATCGAAAACGGGCGGCGATCCGTTCCCATAGATGACACGGGGTTGGCCGGTTTAGAGACTTCCGGCCAGCCCCAACTCTCCATTGCCAGTTGTTATTATGAGTTGGCAATGGCGGTGGTTAAGACAGGGGTAACGTCGTATTTGCATTGGCGAAAATGCGGATACGTGCGTGCTGACGGTTCGGT
>Ga0209232_1001204_pt1 | contig 14293 bp, 12 predicted proteins | sample ETNvirenome_2_60_FD_184066 | JGI IMG/M metagenome (GOLD analysis project Ga0209232, IMG submission 184066) | Marine viral communities from the Pacific Ocean - ETNP_2_60 (SPAdes) (version 2) | ecosystem: Environmental > Aquatic > Marine > Oceanic | place: Pacific Ocean | collected 2013-06-22
TTTAATACTGTTGATACAACATGCATATTGCTTTTTACATACATCATGATATTTTTCTGGAACAAGAGTTAACAACTGACGATATATATCTGCCATTGCTTTTATTGATTCTTCCCAATCAATATCATTATGATAGATATCATTTGTAACAACTTTATTGTAATTTGTAAATTCATGTTTGTAAGCATTAAACAAAGCCATATTTTTATCCCAACCGGCTTCTACTCTGCGTCTTTTATAGAGTTCAGTCCCTGTTAAGTAAAAATCCATAGGCTTGGGCTTTTTATTTCCGCATTTAGATTTTAGTACTACACTAGACATTTTTAGTCCTCTCTTTTCATCATGTAATTACTATAACACGATTCGCTAATCTGTCAAGTTTTTGACCGAAAGAAAGAGCAGTATTTCTACTGCTCTTTAAGAGATTATTAATTGTATACAGAATGCCAATTATTGATTATCTGCATAGTTGCTGGACTTGAAAGCACATCTACTAAACAGAATTCAATTTCTCCTCGCATTTCATAACACCAATTTACCAAATTTACCAAAGTTTCCTCGTTTATAGTTTCATAAGTCATTTGTGTTCTCCTTTTTTCTTAACACACAATCTTTATAGCGGTGATTCGTCCAATAGTCAATACTTTGTCCCAATTTATCTTCCAAACAAAAAGCATAAATACAATCATACACTACTCATATGAGTAGGTTTCACTCAATGGAGGCAAAAATGACTGAAGATAATCAGGTAGAAAATGTAGTAACGGAGACTACAGAACCAACGAATTCTCTGGATAGTAATGAAAATAAAGGCTTTTCGCAAGAAGAAGTTAATCGTATTGTAGCAGATAGAGTTGCAAGAGAACGTAAAAAGTTTGAAGGCATCGATGTTGAACAATACAAGCATTGGCAGACACAAGAGGAAAACCAAAAAGTAGAGCAACAAAAACAACGTGGTGAATTTGAGAAAGTACTAAAAGAACAAGCTGAAAAGTTTGGGACAAAAATTTCCGAATTAGAAGGCACGTTGAAGCGAGAAAAAGTAGATGGAGCATTGTTAAACAACGCGGCATCACTTAAAGCGATTGCTCCAAGTCAAGTCGCAGACTTGTTAAAGAACCGAGTTCGTTTAAACGAACAAGGTGAAGCAGAAGTTCTTGATGAAACAGGAACACCAGCTTACACAGATAACGGTTCAGCAATGCAAGTAAAAGATTTGGTTAAAGATTTTCTTACTAAGAACCCGCACTTTGCGGCTCCAAGTGCACCAGGCACTGGGTCACAATCAAAAGTCGGAGGCGATGTTGCATCAGAATTAGATGTAACAAAATTAGATATGAGCAATCCTGCTGATAGAGCCAAATATAAAGAATGGCGAACTAAGCAGAGAATGTAATTTAATAACGCCAAGATAATAGGAGAATTACAATGGCTAACACAACAACAACTACAGTGAACGACCTTCTGCCACAAATCGTAGCAGAAGCAATGTTCCAAGCAAACGAAAAATCAATTATGCGTGGGCTTGTAAAAAACTTTACAATGCCACTAAACAGTGGTAAATCAATCGTAGTCCCAACTTATCCAAAAGTTACGGCGTCTGCAATCGCAGAAGGAACTGACTTGTCAACAGTAGCACAAGCAGTATCAACTGACGGTGCAACACTGACTGTTTCTGAAGTAGGTGCAATGACTACTGTTACTGACCTTGCTTTAAGAACAAGTTCATCCAACGTAATTGCGGACGTGGGAAAATTATTCGGTGAAGCTATTGCAAGCCGGATCGATAAAGACCTGACTGCATTGTTTGGTTCGTTTTCTACAGGCGTAGGCGCGGCAGACCAAACTATTACTGTTAACAAAATCTTTGAAGCAGTAGCAAATCTACGTAAAAACGGTGTTCCAGCAACAGACCTAGCATGTGTTCTACACCCAATGATTGCATATGACCTTAAAGCGGCTATCGGCACACAAGCATATGCAGGTGGTGACTTACAAACAGAAGCACTACGTTCTGGTTATGTAGGAACTCTAGCTGGTGTTCCAATCTTTGAATCATCAAATATGGCAGACTCATCAGACAATGATCCTGGCACAACTGGTGACTACAAAGGTGGACTATTCCACAGAGATGCACTAGGCTTAGCAATGATGCAAGATATCCAAATCGAGCAACAACGTGATGCTTCATTACGTGCAACTGAACTAGTAGCAACAGCAGTTTACGGTAAAGGTGAAATCTTTGATTCTTATGGAATCGAGATGGAATTTGACTCTTCAATCCAATAATAGAGATTGAATAACTGAACAGAGAGGGGAGTAATCCCCTCTCATAAACGCTACTAGGAGAACGCACAATGGCAATGTCAACTGACGCTGATTTGATTAAATATCAGCCAGATATACTAACGTACGGTATAGATGAATTCACTGACGAACACACAAAAGCACGTGATGATATATTACGTAGATTGCGTGAAGAATGGTGGGTTCGTAGCCGTAATGTTACTAACTATGATATTTCTCGTTCACTACCTAGCTTAGAAATGGATAATACTCGTCTTACAGAATCTCAATTTACTCGTTGTGCAGTGTATCGTGTTCTTTCAGAATACGCTCTACCTATGTTGACGAAGTGGAATTCAGAAGGTAATGAAGACAAGTTTCAAGTTATGATGATGCACTATCGTAAAAAGTTTGATGAAGAATTTAACTCTATTTTGAGAGACGGAGTTGATTATGATTTTGACAACGACGGTACTGTTGAAGAAACTGAAAAACAACCATTTCACACTAGACGGATTATTCGTTAATGGCAACGATTACTATCAATGCCAGAAAGTTTAAGCGAGATATGGAGAGATTTGCGGATCGGCTACAACAGTCTATCCCAACGGCTCTAAATAGAAGTGGAGAGAAAACACGTGAAACTATTTTAAATAGAACTTCTCGTGGAGTGGGGTTGAGAGGAGCATTCAAACAATATTCTCCTGATTATCGGGAGTTTAGAAATAGTCAAGGTAGAGGCACTAAACCAGACCTTAACTTTTCAGGCAGAATGCTATCAAACCTAGATGTTGAACGTAAAGGTCGCAATAAAATTATTGTGGGCTTTAAAAGAAAGGAAGAACGATTGAAAGCTGAACAGAACCAGAAGACAAGACCTTTTATAGGTGTTACTTCATCTGAACAGACAGAAGTTGTTAAATCTTTCGTTAAACAGTTAGAAAAGGACTTGAGATGAGCAAAACTAGTTATAGAGAAAATATTGCAAAGAACATCGTTTCAGAGTTAAGGGAACTTAAATCTGTTAGATTTGTTACACGTGATGTTTTTGATCCAAGCGAATTAAGTGATGCTCAAGTTCCAGCAGTCTTAGTGTTAAGTGGGTCAGAAAGAAAATCTGACATTACTATGGGCTATGAAAGACAAGGAACTATTGAGTTTATTCTAACAGGGTTTGTTAAAGGAAAGTACTTAGATACTGCCAGAAACAAACTGTTAGATGACATTGAAACGAAATTGTATGAAGATACAAAAAGAAATGGTTATGCAACTGACACTGTAGTAACAGAAGTTAATACAGACGAAGGTGCAACTTTTCCATTAGGTGCGGTTCAAATAATCGTGCAAGTAGAATATATTCACCCTAAAGGTGATTTAGACAAATAACAGTAATAGGAGCAAACAATGGCAGTTCTAAAAGGTAAAGACGGTTCAATATCAGTAGGTTTGAACAATCTTGCAAACATTACTTCTTTCACTATCAATGAAGAAGCAGATACACTAGAAACTACAGCGATGGGTAACGCAGGTTACAAAACGTTTGTAGGTTCACTAAAATCATGGAGCGGAACAGTTGAAGCAATATTTGATGATACTGATACAGCGGTTCAAGTAGGAGGATCAATCACACTAACAGTTTTAGTTGATAATGGTTCAGCCGAACAAGTACGTTACTCTGGTGATTGTATCGTGACTTCAAGGTCAGTAGAAGTAGCAGTTGCAGATTTAGTCAGCGTTACTTTTGAAGTAACAGGAAGCGGTGCCTTAACTGAAACTATATCATAATAATATAATTTCACAAGAGGTAAAATAATGAGCGTAATCAACAATGCGAAAACGCATTTTAAAACTAGACTTACAGACAAACTAGAATGGGTAGATTGCCCAGAATGGGATTGTAAAATATACTTTAAGGCTAGTGCAACACTTAAGCAAACCGAAGAGGTTGTTGCTTTGCACCGTGAAAATAAAGTCGCGGAAGCATTAGCAACTGTCCTTATTCAACGTGCATTAACAGAAGATGGGAAAAAAATGTTTGTCGGTGCAGACAAATTTGACATGATGAATTCAGTTGACCCAGAAGTTGTTACACGTATAGCTACACATATTCTTAATGTAGAACCTACAGCGGAGACCGTAGCAAAAAACTAAGTACCGATGTTGACACATATTTCCTGTATCAACTAGCAGAACTACTGCACAAGTCTGTTAACGAGATAATGGAAATGTCAGCATCGGAATACATAGGATGGGCTGAGTATTTTAAGTTGAAAGAACAACGGAGTAAGCGAAAACATGGCAAACACAAGTATTGAAATTGAAATCAAAGCCCTCGACAAAGCAACCAGTAAACTAAACTCGATATCTAATTCAATGGGCCCACTTAATAAGAAAGTGGGAAAACTAGATAAACAGTTTGACAAGGTTGACAAGTCAATCAACAAAACATCAGGATCATTTGGGAAACTAAAAGGTCTATTAGCAGGTGCCATCACAATTGGTGGTATTACTGCATTTACTAAGTCAGTTGTTGAAGCAAGTTCTCGTGCAGAGGATTTAAAGACAACACTTGACACAGTTACCGGTTCAGCAAAAGCGGGTGATGATGCATTTAAGTTTATTAATGACTTTGCAACACGTACTCCTTTTGATATCGAAACTCTAACAGAGACATTCATCAAATTAAAGTCATCGGGTATTGAACCAACCGAAGAACTTCTTACATCGTTTGGTGATATGGCGTCTGTTACCACAGACCGTATCGGGTCATTGAATGCTGTTACAGATTTGTTTTCAAGAACTACATCGGGCGGTTTAGGACTAGAAGAACTAAACCGTCTCGCTGATAGAGGTATTCCTGTATTCAAAATCTTAGAAGACCAACTAGGATTAGCAAGACTAGAAATCTCAGAATTTGGTAAAACAGCCGAAGGTGCGGCAAAGATTAAAGATGCACTACTAGTAGGACTCGATGAGAACTTTGGTGGTGGTATGGAAAAAGCATCTAAGAACTTATCAGTATCATTATCTAACTTAGGTATCGCAGGTAACAATGCCTTGATTGCAGTTGGTGAAGGTGGCCTTTCAGACGCAATCAATAGTGCGGCACAACGTATGACAGACTTTATTGTTAACAATGAAGACTTAGCAATGGCACTTGGTGAGAAACTAGGACAAGCTGTTACATTCTTAGTTGACGGTATTGCTTCACTTTCATCAGGTATGGAAAAAGCAGGCCCAATCTTTGAATTATTAGGAACAATATTTAACGATATTCTTGTCCCAGCATTTGGACTAGCATTTGATGTTTTAGTAAAAATAGCAGAAGCATTATCTCCATTAGCAGAAACAGTAGCACCATTGGCACAATCAGCATTTGAAGGGATAGCAACAGTTATGACTGACATTGTTATACCAGCATTTGAATTAGTTATTGGAACTATTGGAACAGTTATTGACAAGATACAAAGCATGATTGATTTCATCGGTGCAGGTATTGGTAAAGTCAAAGAGTTCGGTGGTGCAGTAGGTGATAAAGTTAGCGGAGGTTTTGAAAAAGCCGGAGACGCAATCGGTGGTTGGGTTGACGGTGGTAAAGAAAAGTTAACTGGCTTGTATGACTGGGCAGTAGGTAACTCTCTTATCCCAGACTTAGTTAGAGATATCGGTAAAGTAATGGACACATTACCAAACAAAATGGTAGACCCAATCGGTAAAGCAGTCACAGATTCAAAGATGGAGTTTAATCGACTTCCAACTGGTCTAAATCCAAATGACCTTGCAGACCCAGTTAGTGGTGCAGGCTTAGGTGTAGGAGCATTAGCCAGCAATGCATTAACATCAAACTCAGCGGTTAACTTCAACATTTCAGGTGTAAATGCAGGCGGAGGAATGGGTCAGTTTCAATCAAAACAAATGAGACAGTATATTGAAGGTATTGCTCTACAAACAGCACACACTGTACTTAGACAGAATACAGGCTTTGGAGGGTTAGTATAATGGCAAACTTACCATTACAAACACAGTTATCAATATCAACAAGTTATGTTGCAACACCAAGACATAGATTAGTAGAGTTTGGCGATGGTTACATACAAAGAACACCATTAGGAATCAACTATCAAAGACGTACACTTACAGTTACACACGACAATTTAAGTGCAACAGACGCCGCTACTCTAATTGTATTTTATGAAAATAGATTGTTAGATGCAGGTGTAATAGACATAGCCGCAAACGAATTATTAAGAACAGCAGGCAAATTCTACTTAGAAAGTTTTGATGTTCAAATGGCAGACAATGAAAGACGAACAATATCAGCAAGTATGATAGAGGTATTCGACTTATGAGTTTACCAGCAATAGTATCATCAAAACTTGCAACAAGTCCAATAACAGATTTATATGAATTTGACTTTACGCAAATAGGCGGCACTGCAAAAATTTACATTTCAAGTGGTCAAGAAGGTGATGGCTCAGGTGGCTTACAAAAACTTGACATTGCATGGGATGATGAAGTTGGTGTGCAAGTATTCGAGCATTGCGATTTACAGATTAGTAATTTACGTTCAGACTTAACAGGACAAGTTGCAGAACCACAGTTAACAGTTGCGGCTAAAACATTGTGGGATATATCAGGTTGGGCTACAGCAACAAGCAATTTCGGTATGATGAATTATCGTGGCTTAGGTGTCAATAGAAAAAGACTTTTTTATAACACATGGTATAATATGATACCGCAAAGATTTTTTGTAAAGTCAGTTGATGAACTTACACCAGAACAAATAACATTTACATTGACACCAAGTTTAGGCACCGAAAACGGTGAAAAACCAAGTGCAAGAAAGTTGGATATATAGCATGAACTTTAATAAATTTAACTTAGACCAATTTGTAAAAACAAAATTAGCACAACAGATACAACAATCGCAGATTGGAAACTTTGTTAAACAAAAAGGTGCGCCAGCAATAATATCAACTGTTCTTAAAAAGATATTAGGCAAAAAAGATCCAGTAGTAGTCGACGGTATAGACATGGGTATACAAGTAGAGCCAGGTGTTATACCAGTTGTTTATGGTCATATAGGAATGTCAAATACACAGTTTGACTTAGGACAAAAGCCAAGTGATATAGATGCAGAATTTATTACACAAGAAGTTAAAATAGTTGTAGGTGAAGGCCCGATTGCAGGTGTATCAAAATTAGTAAATCAAGGAACTATTGAATTTCAACTTCCAGGAGAGTCAAAAGAAAATTTAAAACAAGTTATTATTAATGATTCATTTGTTGTAGATCCAAATACAAATGTAGCAAACTTTAAAGACATTAAATTTGAAATGACATTGGGTGATGGTACTACAAATAAACAAACAGCGACAATAACAGATTTCAATCCATTTCTAGTAGAAGAAGCAGATGGTGTAAAGATTGAAGCACTAGATGATCCAACAAATACAAAATTACTAAATGACTTAGGTGATGTTACAGCCGCTAAAGGCGAAAACTATGTTCTTTTCTGGAATAATGATGCAGGTCAATGGGAAGCTAAAAGTTTCAACACTCTACTAAATGAAGCAGGCGCTACTTATGATGGTGGTGCAGGTGGAACAGGCGGTGATGGTGGTGATGGCGGCACAGGCGGAGGCGGAGGCACAGGTGGTGTAGGGCCAGCAGATGGTCTACTTAAATATACACAACACAATCCCCCTCCAGTTCATTTCGAAACTGAAGGCACATCTAAAACAACTATTACTATTACAGAACCACCGGCAACAGGAACTACTGTTGTTAGTGGTAAAGGTGCACCATTACGTAGAGAAGACCAAACTACACCGTACTTTTCAACAGACATTGATTTTGCAGAAGTAGATGAAGCAGTAGATGAAATAAATGTTACAACATTCTTTCCAGAAGGTATCTACAAAGAAATAGAAACCGTAACAACAACAGTAGATGGCACAATAACTCTTTGCGGAACAACAAGACCAATTTCTAACAGTGGTAATTTAGATTGTTTAACACCAGCTACTACTGTAGCACCAGACGGTAAAACAGCAACAGAAAAAAGACGAGATGCTGGAGAAGTTAGAGTTTATGTTGTACTAACAACTACACTTTGCGGTCGTGAATTTGTTTTACATGAATATGGTTATACTGTTAATGAAAGAAAGATAGGTGGTTATAAACACACAGAATCTTTTAAACTAACAGAAATGAATGCAGGTTCAGGTGCAATAGTTACAGGGCCAAATGCAGGCTCACAACAAATAGGTGCATTAGACGGTTCTGAAGGTGATTGCAATTCTACAGATTTACAGAAATTTAAATTCGACAACTTTACATTAAGAGATTACTTAGATGCATATCCAGACCAGATTGTAAAAGCGGCAAATACAGTTAAAGTATATTCTTGGATAGATAATAAATTTGACGGTGAAGATGAAGACGAATTTTCAATATCTACAAACACGTACTTACATTCAGTAGATGTATGCAAACCAATTGACGATTTTGAAAAGAAATATTCAGTAGGTGTTACGACAGCAACACCATTTAAATTATTTGAACCAGACCACGGATTTCAAAATTATATTGCAGAACCAGATACAGATCCATATGAATTAAATAAATCACGTTGTTATTCAGAAGTTATTTCAGGTGCTTTCTCAACTGTTGCTCCCCCACAACCATTATTAGTAATTGACGGTTCAACTACTGGTAGTAGTGGTACTACAGGAACTACTGGAGGCAGTGGTGCGGCAGGGCAAACAGGTTCAGCAGGAACACAAGGTTCTGTTACAGTTCCAGCAGTTCCAGATGTTCCGTTTGCAGAAATGGCAACAGACTCATCTTATTCAGGTGACGGTGTAGCAGACACAGTTACACTACCAAAAGTTACAGTTACAAATGCAGATGCTAGTGCATCAAATACACTTGTTATTACAGTAGACCAAGGCACAGTAGATGTTACTACAGTTCAAGGTTCAGTTAGTGCATCAAACAGAAATACAGCCGCTATGACACTTACAGGCACTAGGGCTAACTTACAGACTACTCTGGACTCAGGTCTTAAATTTAGTAGCTCTACGGCGACCATAGGCGATGTTACAATCACTTTTGCGATAAGTTCTAGCGTAGGTGCTTCGGAAACAGGAAAAGTCATTAGAAGTCAAGCTATAACAGATTATGTAGCACCTTCATTTACAATCACAGTTACAGGCACTTCAGGTAAATTTAAATGCTTAGTTCGTAATAAACTTATTATGAACACAATTACAGCAAGTGGCACAACTAGTGAAATAGCAGAACAAATCAAAGTAGCAATCAATAGTTACACGACTGGCACACCAGATTTTACGGCAACACGTTCATCTAACGTAGTTACAGTTACAGGCCCACAAGGTCTTGGTAACACTTACAACGGCTTACAGCCAACTAACGGTGCTCTGTCTCCGCTCTTAGCAACAACGATTACACCATTTGCAGGAGGAGTATCACCAAGTCGTATTACACAACCAAAACAAACAACAAAGAATTTATTAGCAAAATTTATTCCATCACTAGCATTTACAAATTCATTAACAGCAAGTGATGTTTCATTTGCTCAAGTAAAATACAGACCAAAACAAGGTGATGGTGAAACTGATTTAAGCGAATTAGGTTTCTTTATTGGTGGCAGAACTAATCTTGAAGAACCAACAGAAATTCAGAGTGGTGCTACATCATTTTCTGACTGGAGAAACGCAAATTATACAAGTAGTACAAGTAATAAAGGATGGACAAGTAACCCAGCATGGGTGTTTTTTGACTATCTGACGGATTCGACATATGGATTAGGGGATGATATCAAATTAAATGCACAGCAAAAATATGATACAAAAACAGGTGTAGGATTATATAGTGATATTTACAACGCATCATTATGGTGCCAACAACTACCATCAGGCGTTGCACATCAAAGAGCCGCAAGATTTAACGGTGTATTCTATGGTGGAGAATCAAAGTACGAAGCACTACAAAAAATTGCAGACACAATGTTTGCAAAATTTGTTTATTTAAATGGTAATCCAAGATTAATATTCGATGGTGCCGCTTACAGTGGTTGGAGCGGAAACACACCAGTGATTAAGAAACTAGTTAATCAAACAAACGCGGCTGAGGTGACTTATCAATCAGGTTCAATAGAAAACATATTCAACGTTATCAACGTTAAATTTAATAATCCAGACAACTTCTACAAGTTAGAAGAAGTTCAATATGTAAACAATTCAAGCATTGCTACATATGGTAGACGAGAAACAAATGTAGAATTAACAGGATGCACAAACAAACAACAAGCATTATGGTATGGTGCTTGGTTATATGAAACAGAAGCGGCAAGTTCAGAGATAGTTACTTACATTGCAGGTTGGGATCATTTTGATGTTCTGCCAGGTGATTTAATTTTATTAAATGATACTTTAAGAGTAGATGCATCAACAAAAGGCGGACGTGTAGTTACAGATAATGGCAACGGAACAGTGACACTTGATAGAGATGCAGGCTCAGGTTCAATAGCAATAACAGATTCACTGGGTTTTGTAAAAACAGGAACAGTTTCTGGAACTACTGCTACTATTTCAACAAGTAATTCAGAAACAGTAAACACAAGTGACGGAGCAATAACATATAATGCAGATTTTGCCAACGATGCTGTTTGGAATACTTACAGTGGCACACTGTACGGGAACTATCGTGTAATAGCAATCGAGGAGTCAGAAGACGGTATTTATTCGGTTACAGCACAGAAACATGACCCGGATAAATATACAAGAATATGGGCAAACACCGTATAACGGAGAAATATAAATGGCTTTAGGTAAAACAGTAACATACACTCCCTTTCAGGAGACAAGTTTCGGATACGGTTCAACAGAAATCGCATCTAATTATTCAACAGAGATTCCAAACGCAACAGATGTAATTACACTTACAATAACACACAATAGCGGAAACTGGGATGATACTGGCCATATATCTACACCTAGTTCTGGAAGTGCCATCTCTGTATATGACCCAACAACAAAAACATTCACAGTTAAAGGAACACGTGCAGAGGTAGATGTAGTTCTTTCTGAACTTAGTTTTTATCCGGCTGACAAACCAGCATCAAGACCTTTTGCCGCAGATAACTTTACTGGACACAAAACTTTATTATACAAACAAAATCAAACAAGTGGATCATTTGCTAACGAAGACCCCCCAGCGATTGGCAACACTGAATTTACTGCAAGAATTAACAATGCTAGTGGTGTTCAAAAAGTAACAGGAACAATTATATTTGATCCTACAGAACCAACTACAGGAAATCAAAGACCATTTTTCTCTACAGCACCAACACATCAAGATTATTCAACAAGCACATATGATGCATCAACAGGTGACACACTAAATTTCGGTGTTCTTTCACACGGTTCTGATACAGAAAATGTTACAGTCAAAGGCTTCTTTGCACCATATTCTTCAAGTGCCACAGCTATTAGTTCAGAAGGTCTATTGACTACAGACTTTACACAAAGTTCAACTCTTGGAAGTTTTGTAAATCTTAGTGAACTTTATATTGGTAATAAACTTGCTTCAGATAATGCTGGATTTGAGAAATTTAATTTTACAGGATCAGTTGCAGAAGCACAAGCATTTCTTGATAATTTAAAATATAAAACATCTGGTTCTTCACAACAAAAAACATTTAACATGCATGTAACTGCCGATGACGGTATTACTGGTTCAGTACTAATAAAAACAATGTATCATGACAAAGCATTGTCAGTATCTACTCTACCGACAACACAAACATTTAAAGAAGATAATACAGCAACTTTTGATTTAGGCGCTGTCGTATTTTCTAACATAGATGATATGCCAGAAGTCAATTCATACAAAGCAGTTATTACTCTAGACTCTACAGGAACAAGTGGTGCAACTTCATTTGGAACTACAACAACTGTAGATACAGAAACATATTCAAGCGGTGTATTAACAATCATTGATGATAACTTAACAACGTTCAAACAAGCAATTAGAAATTTAGAGTTTGTTCCAGTAACTGACTTTAATTCAAGTTTTACATTTACAGTAGTATTCACATTTGAAAATAGCACTATTGGTTCATCTTATGCAAGTGCATCACAGACAATAAATATTACAGGACAAGAAGCAAGTGAAGTAGAAAATATTTTAGTTACACATAACTACACAGAAGACCAAGTTTATTATTTCAAAAACAACACACCATTACAAATTATTCACCCAATCAATCAAGCATTCAAAGTAGATTTTAATTATACGATTGGATCCAGAACGATTGCAGAAGTAGGTGATTTAGAAACAACAAATAGTGATGTAACTAAAACTACTGTAGGTAATACTATTACATTTACAGGAACACGTGACCAACTTAATGATGCATTAGAAAATTTACGTTTTGAACCTTTTACTGATGTTGATTTGTCATTTCTAATAAATGTAACTGTAACAAGAACAGGCGGCGACTTAACATTTGAAACACCATCAACTGGTCAATTTTCAATGGTTGCTAATCCTCAAACAGACTTTACATACACAGCACCAGCACAGATTGTTTGGGCAGAAGATACTACTGTTAGATTTGATAACGGTTTAGTAATATCAGATACATCATTAGATGACCCACTACTCCCTGCATTTGGTAGTTCATTCAAACTTACAGCAAGAGCAAAATATACTGATGATAGTGCAGTTGCAAGTTCAGACATTGCATTTACATGTGATGATGCATTAGATGCCACTATATCAGGAACAGGAACTGTTGCAGATCCACTAATCATTACAGGTAGCAAAGATGCTATAAATCATGCTGTTAAAAACTTTGTTATGACACCTAAAGCAGATTTTACAGCGGCACAGAATTTTCGTTTTGAGTATAAACTAGAACGTGGTGTAATTACAGATAGTTTTTATGGTTTATTTTTAAACTTTAATCAATCTACTAGTTTTGATAAAGGAACACCAAGTGATGAATTGTCAGTTACTACTACATCTCCAACATACGGCACAGATACGATTGCTGATTTAGGAGATGCATATAAAATCGTTGATGCGGCAGTAGGCAAAGATTATACAGTAACATTTACAATGGATTCAAATGCTCCTGGTATTTTAAGAGCAACAGCAAGTGGTAGTGCTACAGTAGAATATCGTCCAGCAGATAAAAGATTAGTTCTTAAAGGAACAAAAGTAGATTTAAATAATACATTTACAACACTAGAATATCTTCCAACACTTGGTTCAACAAACAATATAACTATTGCATATTTTCAAAGACAAGATACAGATACTATTATACAGGCGGCTGGAGCAGATACATTTGTACTTACACACGATAGTACTATTGGTAAGTTTAATTTAGATACAGCAAATACTAATATATTCTACGCAGAAGATTTACAAGACCAAGAAGACATTCTTGCATTTACTAAATTAAAAATTACAGATGCTACAGAAGAACTAATTGCACCTAGACCGGTTCATTATGTCATTAAACTGACGCTAAATCCTACAACAGAAATTTTCTTTGATAAAAATTATGCTGAGTCAGGTGTTCTTGAAAGTGGAGTTGTAGAAGAAACTGCAAGTGAAATTACATTTACAGGTAGTAAATCTTTCTGTAATCAAAAAATACGAAATTTAAAATTCAGTGGTGTTGCTGACCAAGTAGATGATGTTGCTCTTGTTTATACTCAGGAAAGATATGTTGATAATGCTTTTAGTGAATTACAAGCAAACGCCGTAACAGCTTTAACACTTAGGGCACAAGGCGGAGGAACAGCGGAAGCAGTGTTCTCTACAGCTAACCAATACTTTACAGTAAATTCAGCAGTAGGTGAAAACAATGAAGTTGTAAATCCAAAATTCTTGGCAAATAACTTTGATGAAGATGGTTATTTAATACCAGTAGTAATCGTTGATTCAGCAGTTGAAAATGGTGGGC
>Ga0209232_1001206_pt1 | contig 14265 bp, 24 predicted proteins | sample ETNvirenome_2_60_FD_184066 | JGI IMG/M metagenome (GOLD analysis project Ga0209232, IMG submission 184066) | Marine viral communities from the Pacific Ocean - ETNP_2_60 (SPAdes) (version 2) | ecosystem: Environmental > Aquatic > Marine > Oceanic | place: Pacific Ocean | collected 2013-06-22
GACGGTCACAGGTTCGAATCCTGTCTGGTTCACCGAGACATCGGGATGTATCTCCTCAAGCTTATACCTTGTAGAAAGAGTAATTGGTTACATATGGGTTCAAGTCCCGTCTTCCCGACCTTAAGAGAATAAATACTTAAAATAAAAACTTATATGCTAATAATCAAAAAAGGAGAAAAAGAATCGATAGACAAAGTACTTAAGAGATATAAGAAAAAGTGTAGAGAGACCAGACTTCTTAAAGATATTAGAGCAAGAAAAGAGTTTGTAAAACCTTCCGAGATTAAAAGAAAGACCAAACAAAAGGCAATCTATCAACAAAAGCAAAATAAAAAGTTTTAAAATTGTTAATAACTTTTTTGAAAAAAACGTGAATTTATAGTTCAGATCCCAAGAAATTGTTTTATATTTATACTATAATAATTAAAACAAAACGGAACTATGAGTAAAGAAGTTAAAGAATGGATGGACAACCTGGAAAAGGAATTCGGCATTAACATTATTAACAAAGATGAGATTACTTCTAAAGATGAAGTATTAAATATAGACATTCCTTGTTCTTTAGAACAAGATCTTGAATGGGCTAATGAATCTGAAAATCCTCAATAATGAAAAAGATCAAAAAATATTTAAAGAATATACAATCAATTGAAATTGTTCTTTGGTTTGCATTTGCACTATATTCATTTATGCTAATTAGTACAATCATAAAGTGGAGCTAAAAGAAGAATTAACATTAAGTGTATTAGGTTCAATTGCGCAAGCAAAAAATCAACCTAAACCTACAAAATTAAAAGATATGAAAAAAGACATAGTAATTTTTGATTTAGATGGTACTCTTGCTGACATTGATGCTAGGAGAAAAATATCAACTAATAAATTAAATGGTAAAATGGATTGGGATACTTTCTTTGATCCTGATAACATTTCATTAGATTTACCAAATGATCCAGTAATTAAAATGGCTCAAACTTTAGATGCACAAGGTTTTACAATTGTGATATTTTCTGGTAGGAGTAAAGCAACTAAGGATGCTACTTCTGATTGGTTGGATAAACATAATGTACCGTTTAATGTAATGAAGATGAGACCGACTGGCCATCCTTGGGCATTTATGCCAGATGATAAATTGAAAAAGCATTGGTTAGATGATATCTTTCCAGGTGACCAAAAAGACCGCATACTTTGTATCTTTGATGACAGAGATAAAGTAGTAAAGATGTGGAGAGATAATGGTTTAACTTGTTTCCAGGTTGCACCTGGTGATTTTTAATATGGTAGAATTTTTTAAACATGCATTAGGATTGTGTGGAGAACCGCATCCTAGCTTATTAACATTACTGATGGGTACCCCAGCAGTTACATATATAATTTATAAACTTAAAATAAAAAAGAATGACAAAGTATCAAGAACTTCTAAATGATCCTCCAGTATTTACCGAACTTTATGATAGTGAAAACCTAAGAGAGGTAATTTTTGAAACTATCAGCTGTATGTGTGACAACAAACACTTCCTAAAATTCAAAAAGAATTCTGATGGTGATTTTAAAATGAATGGTAATGGCCATGCAATTTCTAATTGGTCAATGGATTATCCACCACATGATATTGAATGGGAAGCCGATGATAACAATTGGGGAGCAGTTGTAAATATGATTAACACTGGAACTTCAAAGATTAGTAGCGTTAAGTGTAGATAATGGATTGCATTAAGTGTAAAGAAAAAATCGACGATAGGCGACTAAAGGCTTTACCGCAAACTAAGGTTTGTGTAAACTGCTCTACTACAGAAGCGGTTGGTTGTGTTGATATTACTTATCATAAAACTGGTAATACAATTCAAATCATGGACAAAGAATCTGCCGATAAGATAAACAAACTTGCTAAGAGAAGTGGTTTTGGAATTATGGCAGGTATGAAAGGAGGTAGCGGCGGAGGCAGTAGTAAATTATCTTCATTAGGAAAAACCTCAGCTAATGTTTTTCGTATGGCTACAGAAGAAGACTATCAAAGAGCATTGAAAGGATTAGGACTTATCATAGATACTGAAGATCGTGAAAAGTGTTTAAATTATGTAGAAAATCAATATGATAGTAAATTAATTAATTCTAAGCATTGTTATAATCTTAGAAAAATAATAGATACATTACTGCCACCTCCAAAAAAAGAGGTCATATCCAGAAATGAAATTGTGGATGAAGAGGTAAGTCATGCATTTAGAAATTGGAAAAACTCAAAAATATACAGATAATGAAAAATGTTTTATTCGCATTTACTTTTTTATTTACTATGACAGGATCTCAAGAGATTGCACAAAGTCATGTACAAGATGTTTTAAAGGAAGAGGTTGAAATGTTTAATGAAATTATAGAGGAAGAAGTTAACCTCATCAACGGAAAGATAGATAACCGAGAAGAGTTAATAGAAGCTATGGCTTTTGTTGAAAGCGGTGGTAATCCTGCAACAATTGGAGATATTAATTTAGGTACACCTTCAGTAGGACTTTTACAAATCAGACCTATTATGGTTAGAGAAGTAAATAGGATTTTAAGAAAACAAGGATTAGATAAAAGATTTAAAAATAGTGATAGGAGTAGTGGAGAAAAGTCAATTGAAATGTTTAACATTTGGGCTGATGCATATCACTTAAATAGTTCCTATGAAAAAATGGCTAGGAATTGGAATGGCGGACCTAAAGGATATAAGAAATCTGCAACCGCTCATTATTGGAAGAAAGTTCAAAATTATGTAACACTAAATTTATAAAAATGGTAAAAGTAAAAGTAGTAAATCTTGATGGGAGAGAAACAGAATACGATGTTGAATATCCTAAAGCTTATATAGCAAAAATTATAGAAAATCAGAATGCTCTAGTTGAAGAGGTTAGAAATGTAAGAGAAGTTTATGCTAATGGAAAACTTATTGCAGAACTTCATGGAACTGAACTTAGGTTAGCTCAGCCTCAAAAGAAAAAAGAAATGAAACCAGTAGGATGTGATGTTGGTCAATATACAGTTGATGAAGCTCTTAAACTAGGCCAAGATATAAAAGATCAGATTAAAGCTGATGAAGATTGGTTAGAATATGAAGCAGAGTTGGCTAAGATAAGATCAGTGGATTGGGTAACAGATCATACTGGTGGAAATATAGAAATAACTTATTCTTGAAGTTATAAGGTTCTCGAGAGTTGAACCTAAACTAAAAATTAAGCTCTCTATATAATTAAACAAAAACGAAGATGAAGAAGATTTTAATGATGTTAATGGTTTCGCTTGGCCTACAAACACAAGCACAAATCACAATGTGTGATTCAAACATGACCTACACAACAGGTTCGCAGTATCAATTAGAAATAGCGTTTCCAGTAACCGGAAATAGTTTGCCATTCATGGCTCCTATATATGCTATAACTTATGGTGGTCAAACAACACTAGGTGAAGATAGTTGCTTTAGTCAACCATGTAATCATATAGCATATAATTACAATCCAAATACTGGAATGCCTTATGATACGATTACAACATGCGTTAGTTATACCTTAACAGATTCATTAGGTTATGTTGACACAATGAATTGTTGTTTCAATCAAGTATGGGATGGACAGGCTTGGATGAGAATGGCTAACGTTGGAGTACCAACTAATATATCAGAATTAGAAATTACTAATTTAAATGACAATAAAATGTATGATGTATTTGGTAGAGAATTACTTACTGCTCCGATTGGTCAGATGTATATTCAAAACAAAAAGAAGTATATTAAATTAAGATAAGTCATTCATAAAGACTGCATAAGCTTTATGTTTAGCTTTTGAATTAAGCAATCTCTTCTCTTTTATAGAAGGGGTTGCTTTTTCGTCTACTGGCCAATATTTTGGATTCTTACTATTTAGTTTTCTTTTCTTAGGCATTTTATTTTAGGAAATTTTTAAATGGAGGAATATGATTTTCATTTTGTGTTTCATCATCTTCATAACCTTCTTCCCAGTGTGGACTCTTGTTATCTTCCTCGCGTGTAGGGTGAATATCATAACCTTGTCTTACTGGGCTGTCATAAGCATTAGTATCTTTGCCATCTGCTAAGTCATCAAACATCTGTTTGAATTGTTTAACAGTTCCTTTGTAATGTCTTATTGCATTTTCATCATTTGTTTCCTGTGAATCCATTATCTGTTTAATCTTTTTACTATTTTGTCAAGAATTAAATCAAATGCATAACCTGCACCGGGATAACCAGCATCAGTTCTAAATTCAATTATACCTTCTCTTTTAAATTCTTTATTAAGAGCATCTTCTAAATTTTGCTGTATATGAAAATTAGGTAATCCTTCTAATTGATCTAAAGCTTTAGAATCTCTCGCCATTAAAATAAGTTTACCTGCAGTATCTCTTGTTGATCCAGGCATAGCTTTAAAGTTAGCTACAACAGAACCTTTTTCTTTATGAGGAATTACAACTTGGAAATTCTTTTCATTTAAAAAGCTATCAAAATTACTTATCATTACTTTTTGTATTTTTGTTTAAGCTGATGAATCTTAGTTTGATATTCTAATTTCTTTAAGTCAAGTTTATCAATTGAAATTCTCATTTGATAATACTCAACTGCAAAAGGATCTTCTCTATCTTGTGCAGCTCTAAATCTTTCGATGTTTTGCTGCTCCCTTCTTTTTAATCTTTCCTTTGTTTCATTAGGATTAAATTCATGCTCCTCATTTAAACCAAAGTCTTTAAAATTTGATATACTCATCTTAAAATGTTGAATTTATAATTATGTCTTGAATTTCTGATTCAAGTTTTTTCTTGTATGCTCTTGTAACAATTTTCTTATCAATTAAATGATCTACTATAACCATTGCTAATACTTTAGCTCCTGATGGTTTTTTATCTCCAGCTATTTGAACCATTGCTTCATTTGTAGAAGAATAACCTTCGTGAGCTTTATCTATTGCTTCATTTATGTATTTCTTAGCTTCTTTTAAATAACCTTCAGCTGTATGATCAGGATTATCATTTTCATGATAACTACATGCTTCACTTGCTATATGATTAGAAGCTTCCAAAACTGGACCAGCAACAGCATCCATACTATATCCTGTTTCAGGGGTAGCTCCACCTAAGGCAAAATTAGAAATTCCAAATTGACCAAAACCTGCTGGTACGATAGCTTCATTAAATTTTTCAAAATTTGGTATCTTACTCATTGTTAAGTTTATTTTGTTTATATATTTGTAAACAAACATTGAGTTTGTGCATATAAAAATAAACATAATTATGTCAGAATTTTTTAGAACAGGAATGGGTCGTAAATTTTATGAAGCCGATGTTCCAAAACTCGTTAGTGTATTAGAGAGAATAGCTACACAAATGGAAAGAAAAAATAAATTAGAAGAAAAGAAATTTATTTTAGAAGAAAGAATCCAAAAACTTACTATTAAAGAAGCAAACAAAAATGGCTAAGAAAGATATTACATATAAACAATTTATTGCTCACATGGATAAAGGCAATAAAGTTTATATGAAAAAACCTAGGTCATGGCAAAAGTGTTGGTTTTGGTGGGAAAGTAAAAAAGAGAAATGGTTTTTAAATAAAGCATTTGACCAGAGAAAAGAAGGAAGAGTTGAACCAGAACCTTCTGTGTGGATAACAGCTAATGATATGGAGCACCACATGGATCATATGAGCAGACAAGGTTATAAATATCATATAGATGAATAAATTAGTAGCAGCATTTTGTTTGTTCTTTTTAGGGCAGACTATGATATGGGTACAAACCAATGGGCAGTTTGTTTGGCCTTGGTTTAAAAAGCATCCTTTAGCAGTATCAGTTTTATTTGGTACCACGATAAGTTACATATTAATCTATGGTACAAAATTTATAGTAGAACATTATGACGGGTTATTATGGCCCGGTAGATTTATTGGCTTTGGGACAGGCATTATTTCATTTGCTTTTTTAACTTGGTGGTTATTAGGTGAAGGCATAACTGCAAAAACAATAGTATCATTGATACTTGCTTGTACATTGATAGCAATACAACTTTTTTGGAAATAATGAAAGATCCTTATAGCATATTAGGCGTAGATAAAACCTCATCGGCGAATGAGATAAAAAAAGCTTATAGAAAATTAGCTAAAGAATATCATCCTGATAAAGCTGAAGGTAATGAAGAGAAATTTAAAGAAGTTGCAGATGCATACGAAACTTTAAGTAATCCACAAAAGAAGGCTAAGTTTGATCAAATGTCAAATAATCCTTTTGCTGATTTTGGGCATGACTTTACTGGAAGTATGTTTGAGGATTTACTAAGAAATCAAAATTTCAGTGGAGCATTTAACCAAAGATATGGTTATAATACTAAAGGTAGAAATACCACAGGAGTTTTACGTATAACATTAGCAGATGCTTATTATGGTACCAACCGAGATGTTGCCATAGGAATGAAAACAGTTAAAGTTGATATTCCAGCAGGTATAAGAAGTGGACAAAAACTAAGATTAAAAGGTTTAGGTCAGAGAGGACAAACTGAAGATCTTAATGGTGATTTAATAATGACTATTGAAGTTATTAATGACCATAACTTTTTTGTTGATAATCAAGGTTTGCATACAATTAAAAATATAAGTATGTATGATGCGATTTTAGGTGGTAAAGAAACTATAGATTGTTTTGATAAGACAATAACTTTTACTATTCCACCAGGTACGGTAAATGGAAAAGTATTAAGAGTTAAAGGAAAAGGTTTTCCGATTTATAAAAATGAAGGCAATTTTTCAGATCTTCTTATAAGTATTATAGTAGATGTACCAACAGACTTAGATGATGAAGATAAAAAATTAATACAAAAACTTAAAAATAAACATGATGGAAAAGGGTAAAGGATTTAGTGATGAATTTATTAGAAGCTTATTGCTAACTTTAGAGCATACTAACTTTGATGAGTATATGAAATTATCATATGCTGTTATGATGCAAAGTCCTAATGCAGTTTTAAAACGAGAAGATGCAATAGAAACTAAAGTTACAGCTATTGATGAAATGATAAAGTTTTTTGAAGAAAAAGAAGAATATGAGAAGTGTACTAATTTACAAAAGCTTAAACAATTACTGTTTTTAGATACTAAGACAGGTGAAGATGAGCTATAATTAAGACGTGAATAAATAAACAAATAATAAACTATGCAAACAAATTTAATAATCGTAGATAATTTTTACAATGATCCTGATGGGACTAGAGAATATGCTTTAGCACAAGACTTTAGCGTAAGAGGTAATTATCCAGGACAGAGATCTAAACCTGTTCATCACTGGGATTGCCAAGAAGTAATTCAAAGAATAATACAATTTCATGGTGGTGATATAACTTATTTTGGAGATGATTATACTACTGCATTTCAATATACAACTAAACATGATTCTAGTTGGATTCATGCCGACCAAACAACTACATGGGCAGGTGTTTGTTATTTAACACCTAATGCTCCAGCTACTGGAGGTACTGGTTTGTTTCGTCATAAAGAAACAGGTTGGGAAACTGCACCTAGACTAGAAGATGGATCTTATGACCAAAAAGGAATAGACAGAATTAACCAAGATGCAAGAAATGAAGATGCATGGGAAATGACTGCTATGACTGCTCCTATTTATAATAGGTTAGTTCTTTATAGAGGTGATATGTTTCATACATCTTTAAAATATTTTGGTAATGATAAATATGATGGTAGATTATTCCAAACATTTTTCTTTGACACTCAATATTAAACTTTTTTTAATTTAGGCATATAATAATAAATGTTCTACGAAAAAGGCCACCTTCACGTGGTGTAGAATGTTAAGTGTCAAAAATCCTCACTATATTAATGATTCATTTGACCAACCGAGAGCCTTTATTTTTTTAAAACAACATATATGAATTTTTTAGAATTTGCATTTCAATCATTTTGGCACTTCCTTGGAACTGTCTTTCTTTTAAGTATTTTTGTACAATGGAAACCTTTTGGTGGAAACCGAGGTTTAACTTCCAGAGATATTAAAAAGATTATAGAAGATATTAAAAAGAAAAAGTAAGACTCACAACTTGTCCGATGGTGTAACTGGCAACACGTCTGGTTTTGGTCCAGAAGAGTCTAGGTTCGATCCCTAGTCGGACAACACTGTTTTAAGATTGTTAATAACTTTTTTGAAAAAAACAAGATTTTATAGTTCAGATCCCAAGAAAATGTATTATATTTATATTATAATAAATTAAACGGAATATGACTGAACAAACAAACAACTTCGATTACCTACAATCCTTTATTGATGAAATGAAGGAATCATCTTCAGGTAATTACAAAATTGAAACTATTAAGAAACATTCTGATAGTGAATTTCTACAAAAGATTTTTAATTATACTTATAATCCTTATAAGAAGTACAATGTAACTTCTAAGAACTGTAAAAAGAACTCTGGGTTATTTAAGTATAATACTTATGAAACTTTATTTGATCTTTTAGATGATTTGGCAAACAGAGTAATTACTGGGCATGATGCAATTGCAGCAGTAAATGCATTTGTGATAGCTAACAATCAATATGAGGATCTAATTTTTAATATTATTGATAGAGACCTTAAAATGGGTGCATCTACCAGTTCTATTAACAAAGTAATTCCAGGATGTATACCAACATTTAAGGTTGCATTAGCAAATCCTTATAATCCTAAAAGAACAGATTTTGTAAATGAAGAATGGTTTGGTTCTAGAAAATTGGATGGTGTTCGTTGTATTTGCCGAAAAGAAAATGATATTGTAACATTCCTTTCTAGAAGTGGTAAAGAATTTTTAACTTTAGGTAATTTGGAAAATGAAATTCTAAAGATTCCAGGTAACTTTATTTTAGATGGAGAAATTTGTATGGTAGATGAAAATGGTAATGAAGATTTCCAAGGCATCATGAAACAGATCCGAAAAAAGAACCATCAAATTGATAATCCTAAATTCTTTGTATTTGATTATTTAACTTTAGAAGAATTTGATAACCAAGTAGGAACTACACCACTTGTTGAAAGACTTAAAAACGGATATGATTTACTTCCAGAAAGTATTGATTGTTCTCGTTTAGAATTTCTTCCACAAGAACAAATTTCAAATGAAGGCCAATTTACTGAAATGGCAAAGGATGCTGAAGAGGCAGGATTTGAAGGAATCATGGTTAGAAAGAATGTAGGATATGAAGGTAAAAGAAGCCATAATCTTCTAAAGGTTAAAAAATTCCATGATGCAGAATATACTGTCCTAGATGCAATCAATGGAAATATCCGATGGACAGAAAATGGTAAACAAGTAGAAAGAGAATGTTTAAGCAGTATTATAATTGAACATAAAGGATGTAGAGTTAGTGTAGGATCAGGTTTCTCTAAAGAACAAAGAGAAATGTATTATGAATCTCCACAGGACATCATAGGTAAAACTGTAACTATTCAATATTTTGAAGAAAGTAAAAATCAGACCGGTGGATATTCACTAAGATTCCCTGTACTAAAACATGTTTATGCTAATGGAAGGGATTGCTAATCGCAGACACCTTTTAGGTACATCTAATGTGTTCTACATATTTTATTGATAAATAATAAAAGGAAAATTTAAAGTGAGGCTATTTGAAGCAAATAAAAGAAATGCAATTACCATATTTGATGTGGATGATACTCTTGTAGTTACTCGCAGTAAAATTAAAGTTCATAATCCTAAAACTGGATTTTCTACTGAACTTACTCCACAGGAATTTAATACATTTAGGAAAAGACCAAATGATAAGATGGACTTTTCAGATTTTCAAAGTTTAGATATTCTTAAAGGTGGTAAAATTATAGAATGGGTATTTTCTATTTTAAAAAGAACTATCCAAAAAGGTAAAGCTGTTGGTATCATAACAGCAAGAGATGATGCAAAACTCATACAACAATTTTTAGCTCATAATGGTATTAATATAAATCCTCAATACATATTTGCTATTAATGATACTTCATTAGGTTTTAAAGGATCTACTGCTGAAAGAAAAAAGCAAGCATTTAGGAAATTTATAGATATGGGATTTAATGATTTTACTTTCTTTGATGATGACGAGGAAAATATTAAACTTGCTAAATCTTTAAATAAAGAAAGTGGTATAAAAATGAAAGCTAAATTAATTAAGAGCAAATGGATTCCAAAATTCAACGACTTCAGTTAAAGATAAATGCCTTTGTAGAAATTCTACAGAATATTAAAGGTTTATCAAATTCTTCAACAACACAAGTTGCTTGTATGGCATTAAGAAAAGATTTTAGTAAAATTGCTAGTTTTGGATATAATGGTTCTTATAGCGGTGCTGGATTGAATGAAGATACTGGAACAGAGGAAGATAGTTTGGTACCAGGTGAAAGTGGTTTTATTCATGCTGAAGTAAATATGATTGCAAAGTTTAAAGAGTATGATCCTGAAAATTACATAATTCTTTTAACACTATCACCTTGTAAAATGTGTACAAAAATTCTAGTTAATGCAGGCTTTAAGCATGTATATTGGCTAACAGAATATAGAGACACAGATCATTTAGAAATTTTTAATCAATCTAAAATCACAAATGGAGATATGAGTTCTTTGTTAGATGACTACCATCTTATCAAAGACTGAATATATAACAAAAAAGTAGACTCCATTGATTTTAGAAGGAATAACATTCAAACTAGCTTTAGACTTCTTTATCTTTTTGAAAAAAAATAAAATAACCTCAACAAGTATTAAGGTTGATTTTTTCAATAGGGTAAAACACGAATACATTGATTTTGCAGATGTTGCTGCAATGGAAAAGTATTACAATTCCAATTATAAGCCACTTGATAATTGTAACTTAGGAGATTTGGTTTCTATTTCATTTTTCTTAGCCGAGAGCAATCTTTATGATTTTAGTACAGAATTTAAAGCAATAGATGTTACTAATAATTTAAAACTTGAAACAGGCTCTGCATATGATAGGCAACGAAACTCCGGTAGACAGGTATACATAGACAGACAAATTCAATTGATAAAGAATGCAGTTACCGATTATGTAAAGTATTACTCAGAGCTAAAATATATTTATGTAACTGGTATTTACTCACCATGTTATGCTGTTCCAGGATGGTCAGAGAATACATGGTATCTTAAATCTTTCAGAGAAGCATTCACATCAGTTAAAGATACTTCACAGTTTCCATATAATGATGTAAAGATTGAGGAATTTCCTCCAAACTAAATATATAAAGAAGAAGAATAAATAAAAAAATATTTAACTCAATGGCAACGTCATTTAACCTACAAGAATATATTCTTTTCCGAACTGAGATAAAAAGAGAGCTCACCAATTCTGAGGTAGACACTAATTTTAAGATGGTAGCTAATCCTTGGGAGGATAGTAGAGTATATGAAATAGGTAATATTGTATATCACCCAGTAATTGTAGATGATCCTTCAACTACAGGTGAAGATCAGGTTTTAGCTTGGTGGAGAGCTAATGTTAGAACTACACAAGGAGTATTTGATACTTCACAATGGGATATGATCGGTGGTATCGGTTCAGGTAACATTAACATTCAAGGGGCTAATAGCTTTGGAAAAATTAATGTAAATTCAACCGGTAATACTGGAGCATTACAAACTGGTAATGATGCATTAATTCAATCAGCTAATCCTAATGATACTTTTAATTTAATTGCAGGACAAGGAATGCAATTACAATACAACATAGCTTCTAAATCTATAGTTGTTGTTAATACATTAGCATCTAATCCCGGTGAAGTTAATGTAGGTGAGAATATAGGTCTAGGTGCAGGTCACCAAGATATCTATGCTGGTAAGTCTGGTGTAAATTTACAATTTTATGGTTTAAATGCAACTAACACTGGAACAGGCGCTGCATTATCTATAAGTACTAATTCTATACAGAAACAAATAGAATATAATTTTAATGAAGGTTTAGTTGACTTAGCTCAATTGAATAATGGAGCACCAACAATTGGTATGCTTTCTAATGTATCTTCAAATGCTCCTAATGCTCAAGACATTTTACAATGGAATGTTGGTAACCAAGCATGGACTCCAATAGCATTAGGATCTTTAGGACAAGTCAATATTTATACTGATGACGGAAGTATAGGAGCTTCTACAAGAATCGTTTCATTAAATGGTACAGCTGGACAATTACAATTTAATAGAATTGCAGATGCTACTACTGGTATTCATTTTGACAATACTTCAAATAAGCACCAATTACAATTAAGAAATTCTGCACCCGGTGGTGTTGCAGCTCAAACATATGCTTTAAATAATGTTATCAAATCCATAAGTGGTGTATTTGGATCCGATGGTTCATTTGGTGTTGCTATGTCGGATGCACTAGGTGGTTTAACTGTAGATGCTTTAAGTATATCTAATAACAATGAATTATATGTACCTAATATTGCAAGTAGTTCTTTACAAGCTGCAGGTGCTGCTTATAGAATACCTTTAGTTAATACAGGAACAACAGGAAGATTTGAATCTTCAGCTAATTTTGATGTAGCAAATTTCACTGACCAAGCAGGTTTAGTTGATATGATAGGTGTTAGGCATAAAGGTAGTTATGAATTAACAGGTGTAAGTGGACAGAATGTAGCATTGGCTATATCATCAGATATAGAAAGTCTACATGATTTTGCATCTAATGCTAGTTTAGCTAATGGTTATGGTTTACGTATGACCTATAAAACTCCTGTATCTGTTGAAGGTGTTAATATTCAACAATGGTTAGCTAAAGGAGGTACTGGAACTTATTATAGTCAGCAGTTACAAACAAATAGTGGTGCAGCTACAAATGCTACTAAATATATTGGAACTAATATTTCACTTCATAATAAAACAGGTGTTGCTATTAATGTTGGTCAAATAATTGGATTCACTGGAAGTGGAGTAAACCCACAGAGAGTTGGTTTATATTCTAATGTTGTAGATACACAAGCAGATAGTTCATCTGGTACAATCTTAACAGACTTAACTACTGATAGTGGTACATGGGCTGGTTATTTTGTAGGATGTGTTAATATTGATAAAGGTGGATTAGTTCTTCCTTCTACAACATTTGCAGATAGGCCATTATGTAATGATGTAAGTGGTGGAACGGTTTCAGATAGAACATTATGGATTAATTCTGCAAACGGACATTTATATAGAGGAACTGTTGATATTGAAGCTACCGGTGGTGGTGGAGGATCTTCTACATTAGGTGGTTTATCTGATGTTACTTTAACTGGTTTAGCTGATGATCAACTTCTAGTATATAATAATAGTAGTGGACAATGGGAAAATGCTTCCTTAGCTGCATATAATTTAGAAACATTTGCATTGACTAGTGGAGGTGCAAGTATTAGACTATCCGATGGTGTAGCAACAAGTGATGTTGATTTATTACCTGGAACAAATATTACATTCTCTGTAAATGAAGTTACAGACGAAATAACAATTAATGCTACCGGTGGAGGTGGCGGTGGAATTGGGGCAACTGGATTTATAGGTGCTACTGGTGCAACTGGGTTAGTAGGTCCACGAAACGGATTACCTTGGACTTCAGCTTTATCAGCACCAACTAGTGGAGAATTCTATTATGATTCTGCAACGACAACCCTTTATATTAATAAAACAGATAACTTAGGATTAGATCAATCTACATTCCTTAATACTTTTGATGATACAGGTCAGGCATCTACTGGATTTGGTGCTGTTATTTTAACGGCTGGTAATAATCAACAAATTTTACATGGTCTAGTAACCGCCGTATCTTTAGTAGGTAATGTATATAATTTAACACTTACACCATTAACTTATACAGCTAACTGGGGATCAGGTATAAACTTTACTTTAGAATATACTGGTTATGGTACTTCATTTACTGGAGCAACTGGAGCAACAGGTGCTGGTGGAGGTGCTGGTGCAACTGGGTCACAGGGTGCAACTGGTGCTATTGGTAACCAGGGAGCCATAGGAACACAAGGAGCAACCGGTGTTATTGGTTTACAAGGAGCCACAGGTGGACAAGGTGCATTAGGTGGCCAGGGAGCAAGTGGAGTTACCGGTTTACAAGGAGCAACTGGTGGACAAGGTGCATTAGGTGGCCAAGGAGCAAGTGGAGTTGGTGGAACTGGTTTACAAGGTTCTACTGGAGCCGTAGGTTTACAAGGAGCAACAGGAACACAAGGAGCCGCAGGTAATCAAGGAGCTATTGGTTTACAAGGGGC
>Ga0209232_1001207_pt1 | contig 14263 bp, 25 predicted proteins | sample ETNvirenome_2_60_FD_184066 | JGI IMG/M metagenome (GOLD analysis project Ga0209232, IMG submission 184066) | Marine viral communities from the Pacific Ocean - ETNP_2_60 (SPAdes) (version 2) | ecosystem: Environmental > Aquatic > Marine > Oceanic | place: Pacific Ocean | collected 2013-06-22
AACCAACATTGATAATCTTCAAAATGTTGTAATGCAAAGGTCTTGTCCCAGCCTCTTGGGTAAATATCAAAAGAGGTTTCGCCACCTAGTTTAATTTGTAACTTTTCATTCAGAAAACTTCTTTCTAAAAACTTTGTAAATGATCTAATTTCTCCCATTCTGAAATCTGAATTATCACGATCAAAGTGAACAAATCTATCTCTGTCGTTATCATTGGCATTTCTTCCTATTGGGCACCAATTAATCATAGACCCTCTGTAGTCTATAAAATGCCCTGTCATTGGAATGTTATAAAGATGCAACTGGGCTTGTCGTTGGAGAATATGTCGCATGATTGTAGTAAATCCCAATTCACCTAATTCTTCTCTCATATTTTTTTCAAAGGCTAATTGGTGCGACTGAGTGGCAGCTTGGGGAGGAGGATAATATTTTGTGCCATTACAGGGGAGAATATGTAATTTGTAACGTATCTCACTGTTCTCAATCAACAAACCCATTTGTTGCAAAACGTAATTGTGGTCTGATCCTGTTACAATTCCGATTTCACTTACCTTAGCAAGTTCTCGTAATGCAGGTACCAGATCACGGTCTAACTCTTTTCTTGGCGGGGTAAGGGTCCCATCCATATCAAATAAAACTATTTTCTTCATCCTCTCTCCAATTATAATACTATTATAACACGTTCAAGAATCTTTGTCAAGGTTTATTTTATATTTTTTTATATTTTCTTTTATCTCAGACTGGGATATGCCTAAAAAAGACGCAGCATCATTTATCGATCTTGTTGAGGAAAGTGCGAACATTAGAACAGCTTCTCTACAAACAAGGTGCAATGACTTCCATATTGGAAAACCATATAATTTATGATTAATAAATCGAGCTGCTGTTTCTAATTTAACAGCTATTAGCTCCTCTAAAGTCAATTGATTTATTCTTGACAGGAAGACTTCATCAATTTTCTTTTCTTTTTGTAAACGATTAATAGTAGAATAATAATAAGACTTACCCTTAACTTCGTTACGCTTTTTTTGCCACATTAAGCACCTTCAGGATTTTCAATGTTTGGTTCTTCAGGGTCTGTTGGAAGTGATTCTTCAAAATTTTGGAACAACAATTTCATATTATACAAACACCAATCACGATACATTTTTTGATCTTCTTCGTTTGACAGATCCAAATAAGCATCAGAGAAATATGTTTGTACTAGGCGAAATGCATCGAAAGCTTGATTGCGTCCAGTTGCATCACCGTCCAATCCAGCTCCAAAGGATTCTTTTTCTTTATCAGATTCTTTTTTCTTTTCAAAATCTTTTTCTGCTTGTGTTTTATTTTGTTCTTTTTCTTTTTCTTCCGCTTCTTTTTCATCATCAGAAACAATGTCCATTTCATCATCTTTGACATCTACTTTTACTTCATTTATCATTTCTTGTAAAAGTTCATCAATTTCTTGATCAATATCTTCATCTTCTTCTGGAGGTGCTTCAAGACCTAAATCTGGGGCTTCACCTACTGCTGATTCTATGTCTTCAACTTCGCCTTCTACTTCGCCTTTAGCTTGCAAAGCATCTAATTCATCAAACAACCGAACAAACGCTCTTAGCATATGAGCAGAAAAAGCATTTCTTTGTTCTTCAGATGAGGTTAATTGTTGATATTTTGTTTTAAGTGTTGGCTTCGCTTTACGAAAGGCATCTCTTAATTTATTAATACCTGTGTTTGGATGAGGATTGGCAGCTTCTTTAGCTTCTTTTATAAGACCACGAATTACAAGTCGAAGTTGATGTTCTTGTTGTTCTTCAATTTTTTTCTGTTCCCATAATTGTTTTTTTATTTTATTACGGATATATAGTCTCATCATCACTTCAGTTTGTAACTCTTTTCTCATTTTAGATTCTTCCTTTTTTGGCTTAAAAGCATTACCAGGATGTCCTGAAATGCCGCCGCCTGACATTCCCATTTCCATTAATTGTTCTAGACTTGTTATTTCAATTATTTTCTTTTTCATTTTTTTCTAAATTTTGTTTTTATAATTTTACGGATAGCTTCTCGAAGTTTTCTTTCTTTCATATCCATAGGAGAATCTTTTTTATCTTCCTTTCCGTGTTTCTTAAGTAACATCTTATAAACTTGTTCAGATTCTTTTTCGGATAATCCATTTATAGCATCCATCAACTCAGTGACACCTTCAGGGTTATCTCCCATATCTTCTTCATTGACTTCTTTCTTACCTTTTTGTTTGTCTTGGTAGTCCTTAAGTCCTTGTGGAATTCCATCTTTTTTTGCTTTTTTCTTTGGCTTGTCGTCGCTATCTTTTTCAGCATGATCATCTTTACCTGGGTTTTTGTCAGCATAATCAGGAACACCATCTCCATCTTCATCAGGTTTCTTGTCTTTTCCTTCATTAAGTTTATTAAGATTCATAGAGAATCCCCAACGCTCATTAAGAAGTCCGTTTAGTTCTTTATCTTTCCAATCTTTTATTGACATTTTATAAATTCTCCTTTCATTTAAAATGTTTGGATTGGAAGATTTGTAACCATCCTCCCAATCTCTAAAGCACATGTTACCTTGTAAATAGGCTTCTTTTTCCATTTTTCTCAAGTGAGGATTAGTTTGTGCATATCCATCCCCACTTTCTTCTTGTAAATCATCAAACATACCATTTTCATTTTGTTTGTGGTGCACTAATTCATGAGAAAAAGATCTCATTATGTCTTTTGGGTGTCTACCGTCAACATAAATTGTTATTGACATATTGTTTGGGTCATAATGGGCTGTTTTTCCTAATGGTGATTTATTATTTTGATCAGACATTAAGTTTAATACAGGTGGTTTTCTAAAGCCTAGACGTTTTTGTGAGAAATCGTGTAGATCTTGTATAAGATCCTCTATCTCTGTTACATCAAAATTAGAATTATTGTTTATTTGACAAGGCATATTCTAATTAGTTTCCAATTTTCTTATTTTCGATAGTAATACTAAATCAGTTTGACCACCATTTTGCAAGATTTGTGCATACCATACAGGTCTTAATTCTGGGTCGATACACTTTATATCAGTTATTATTCCTTGGTATGTTACAAATGAAGCTTCATAATTTTCATTTCTAGAGATTCTACGATATTCAACGTACTCTCCTACTTTAAACTTATCTTTATACACACTACCTAGCATTTCTAACATCCGTTTATTATACATCATAATAGAACTTACCTTGACCGGCATAGTTTTTCTTCTCTTCAGCACCTTGTTGTTCACATTTTTTCATTATTCTCTCTATATCTTCGCTTGGAGGTTCCGGCATATCTACTTGAAGCTCAGTTTCAAGGTAATGTCTTACTTTTGATACGTAGTCTTTAGCTAGAGTTATCTTAGATTGCACCCAACCTTCCAGTTCTTGGTCATTCTCAAGCTTAGAGGCCATAGCAATAGCGTATCTTGCTATGTGTAATAGCTGATCTTTGGCCATTTCACCCTCTAGGTCGTCTATTTTAGCACCCATTTTAGGCCCAGAATAGGCACTTTCAGGGTTATTTTGAGACATTTCTAGCTCTTCTTTAATGATTTTTTGCAGTTTTTTCTTAGATATTTTCATGATTTATCCTCATTTTATCATAATAATTAGTAAAATTAAGATTACAGAGACCTCAAAACCAATAAAATGATAAAAAATAAGCCAAAATAAACTTAAAATAGCAAATAATGCCCCTTTTTGCAATAAATTTTCCATTTTAATTGTATCCTAGTCGTATAATTAAGTCTTTTGGTACTAAAAAGATCTGTCCTTGGGCAAAAAGGTATGGACAGTAAACCATAACGCACCCATTTTCGTCTTTTTTCTCTGAAACTAAGTACATTTGCCAAGTTGGTCCAAGAAAAAGGTGCTTTTTGTCTGATTTTGAGTAAAAAAGTTGCTTTTCTTTAATGTTTAGCTGAATTGGTTCTAACATGACTCTTTTTTGATCACAAACAAGGCTCCAAAGCTTAGTATAATGCCTTTCAACAGTTAAATCCCAATCAGATTGATAATTTTTACTAGTTTTGCCTTCTAAATCAGAAATTAAGTCATCAAGCATTGATTTTAAACTTTTTTTTTACCTATTTTTACTTTTACAGTCTTTTTTTGCTCATTTTCTTCTTCTAAAACAGAAAAAGCAGATGGTCCTGACTTGGATTTCTTAAAATTAGGCTTTGTATGACCTTTACCGCCACCAGTGTGTTTGTTTTTGCCGTAACCAACAAGTCTTTTCTTCATTTTAGACCATTTTTTGTTTTGAGATGCTAAATATGCACTTTCTCTAAGCACTTCATCGTCCATAGATAACCAATATTCTACTGCTTCTAGGCAAACTGTAGTACAATGATTTAGATAAGCAGGTAGATTTTCCTTTAAAACCCATACTGCTTCCGAATTTTCTATAGTTTCTTGTATCTTTAGGTCTACTGGAGGCTCTTCAGTTGGAAATTGAGTAAAAAACAAAATAACATCACTGTGTTTATCTTTAAAATAGTTGTCAAAACGGTATATTTCTTGCTCATTGGGTATTAAAAGACCCGTTTCTTCTGCTACTTCTCGTTCATAACCATCAGTTATACCTTGATATCCTCTTTCAATCTCAATTTCTTTGATGTGTCCACCAGGTAAGTCCCACTTTTTCTCTCCATCAGTGCGTTTTAATAACAAAATCTTGCCTGAAGAGTCTGAAATGATGCCTTTTGCAACAATATTAGAGTCTTCATGTATCTCAAGTGCTCTAATACACTTAATTCCTGCTTCTTTACAGGCAATTATCTCTTCAACATCGTCATCATGGTGTAGTTCTATGCCCAAATGAAGCAAGGTAGGAGCTTTTAGTTCTCTGTTAGTGTAAACTATACGTTCTGGTGGAAAATAATTTATAATTCCAAGTGTTTTAAGGTGCCAAGTTATTCTTTCTTGAGGAAACTCATCTTCTAAGTCTCTAACTCTGGAAGTCACTATCCAAACTTGATGACCTTCTTTAATATAATTTATCATTTTATCAATATATTCTTGATTATAACCTTGATGAATGAATTTTGGTTCTACTGATTCTTCATCAAGGTAAGACATTGAGATAGTATTGTCCCAATCAAAAGAAATATTTAGTTTTTTATCTGAATTACTTGACATTGTATTTATCCTGTGTTATAATATTAATATAATCTGGGAGGATTATCAAAATAATTAGTAACTGTAAAATCAGTATAACATCTTAAGGAGGATTTGTCAAATGTTTTTATATAATTTTTTTCTTTTATATATTTTCTTTATTTATAATAATATATTAATACATTATACAGCAGGTATATATTAATAATAGTTATTATTTCATAGATTTAGAACCACGACACTTCCATTTTTTTCTGGATAGGTCATTAGCACATGGTGGGTTCTTACATTTCTTTATTTTAGCAGATCTAGCACAGTAGGCATCACCTTTCTTGGTTCCTGGGCGTATTCTATCGCCTCCACCTTTTGCTTTTCCTGCTTGACCAAAGGATCTACATCTACCATTGACACGTTTTACGTATCTTTTACCTTTTGCTTTCTTACAAGGTTTCTTTTTCTTTTCTTCTAAGGATTCTATCTCTTCAGATATTAATTTGTCCAATTGTTCTAATGTTAGTTGCATTTCAACATACTCCATTGATTCTTTTTTAGGTTTTGTAGAAACATTTTTTGCTTTACCTTTCCTATCAGGATTTGGATCTTCTTTTCTTTTTCTTTTAGCAGCAGATTCTTTTTCTTTATCTGACATTGTTGCAGCTTTTTCTGGTGAAGCACATTTAGGTTTAGTTTTTTGTCCTGGTTGTAATGCACAAGGTTTACCATCATACTTGCCACCAATCTGTTCCCATCCTTTTTGTCCATCTCCATCGGCATCGTCAAACCATGAGTGTAGATCCTCTTCATTTAAAGCAGACCGCTTTATCTTAAGTCTGGTCATATCTCTTCCTCTATTTTTTTAATTATTTTTATTCTTATTTTTTTCTTTAATGATAATTCTTCATCTAATTCTTTATCATCAAGAACTTTGCCAATCATTTTTTGTTGTTTATCATGAGCTTTTACTGCACCTTTTAATTGATCCTGTACATCTTCAAGTTGATCAATTTCAGAATCTGTTAATTCTTGCTCTTCCTCATTCAAAGATTCATTTTTCTTTGACTTGTTACCCCAATTCTTAGCACCAACCTTACGACATTTTACAAGAGCACCGGAAGCATAAGCTGAAGGCCAAACTTTGTAACGAGACTTTACCTTATGATAACAAGCGTCACGTTTGCCTTTTTTCTTTTTAACTTTTTTCTTTTTTTTCTTCTTGCGTTTCTTTTTTTCTTCAAGATCTTTTTTTAATTTAGACTCTTCTGCCTTAATACAGTTTCTATATGTCTTCCCATACATTTTCTTTGTTTTTCGTGTTGGATGGGTTTTGTAACCTTTTTGACACTTTTCTTCAATTTTAATTTTCATAATACAGCCTCTACAAGATTATAAATAGTTATAAGAAACAGTTATGATAGAACCTTCTGGAGGCATTACAGAAAAAATTATTTTATTATTTGCTTGATCCCAAGACCAGTCAGTCCATATAACATTGTCAACTAACACTTCTATATGATCTATATCAACAGGAGTATAGTCTAGTTGTATTTCATCTATAAGATGAACTTGTTGAGCAGCTTGTGTTACACCAGCTGTCCAATCAGTTTCACAGATGTCAATTGTGATACCACTAAAGTAGTTTGCAATATCCATATAGTCAGTACCAATATCCCAGTTAGAGTACTGTGTAGGGCACAAAGAATTAGCAGGATCTACATTAACAATTGAGGTAACATACACTTCTGTTCTTTGATATTGCACCCATTGAATAAATTGAGAAGAAGTTTGATTTGAAGAATCATTTTCATCAGAAACAAAAATAATTAATAGTGCAACATTAGGTCTCATCCACTGTAAGGCATCTAAGTTTTCTGTCATATAGTCCTTGACAGCATCCATACCTTTTTCCCAATGACCTTGGATATTATTTTGTAAATGAGCTTGTGCTGTTTGTAGTGAATCTCCCGGAAGTATAGGGAAAGATTGTAAATTTTTTGCTCTTATGTGATCTGTTGGAATAATTTCTAAACGCCAATTAACATTTGTTGGTAAAGCTAGCATCATTTGTTCAACACCAAGAACAACTTGAGGCCAATTATTCATCATAGATCCTGATGGGTCAACAACCCAAAGTATATCAACTCCATTACCAAGAGATGGTTGTACATAAGTTTGAGACCAGAGAGGATAATTCTCAGGCACTTCAACTTCTACTTCAACCTCGACTTCTACTTCAACCTCTACTTCAACTTCTTTCTCAATTTCTACAATGACTTCAACATAAGCTGTATCGTATAAGATTCGCTCCTCTACAACTTTGTGTGTTAAATAATGATCAGATAAACAAGAAATTAAAAATAAAAGCATACATAGACCCTCCGTCTATTAGTAACTATAACTCAGATTTCAAATCGGCAATATGTTGTAAAATTTGTTCTTTATTCCAGCCCTGTTGGACGACACGAATACGAAGATCTTTATCTAAAATTAAAAAATAAGGCCACCCCGTGTTAGCAAAACCGTTAACTCCTTCAACATCGCGATTTTCATTTGAACCTAACCATATTTCGTCATACCATATTCCAAAATAATCGCCCCAAAATTTTCCGTCTTCTTCAATTGGGACTTCTCGATCAAGATTTTCTATCAATACAGTAATCCATGTAACTCCACCAGACGTAACATTTATTGAATTAGAATTCCAAGCAGCTTCTTGACAAGGTCCGCACCACATAGCAGAGACATCAATAACAATTACTTCACCATAGTGAGAGTAGATATTATCAAAACCTCCATCAGCAGTAGGTAAAGAAAGATCACAAATATGATCTCCGCCGTTATAAGAACACTCAGTCCAATATATTGGAGACTCGACAACTTCTTCTTTTGGTCTTGAAGTGTCGCTTGGTATAGGGCTATCGCAGGCCCACAAAAGCAAATTAAGCAGCATAAAATCACCTTCCTATGTCAACACACTACAATAGTAACTAGGCGGCTGTATTATTTATTTACGAAGCTTTATTCTCTGTTCCTTGAAGGATGAGTATAACCAGATGAATCTGATTGATCATATCCATGGAAAGAACGCTTGTATGGTCTTGCCTTACTAATTGGCTTTCTTTCGCTTTCTAGTCTTGCAAGTTCTTGTTCCAAGTCAGCCCCAGCTGCAATCATTTGTTGTACTTGTTCTTGAGCTTGAGCCATAGCTTGGTCTTGCATAGCATATGCTCCACCCATATCTGACCAAATTTTCATTTTGAGAGCATGAATTAATTTGTCTTCAACGGAGTGGTCCATCTCAGTCATAATAGCTTCAAGTTCTTCTTGAATTAGTTGTTCAATTTTTTGTTTCGTTAATTTCATTTTTAATCCTCCTCAAAAGGGTCGTATCCAAATGGGTCTTGATCAAATCCGTGCACATCAGCCATCTGTTGGTTTGGATCAAATTTAGCCGTGTGTTTTTTCATTTGAGAACTTTTAAGGTTAGATAGACTAGTATTTACAGCTGATAGTGTTTCTTCGTAATCCATTCCCTCTGCATTAGCAAATGCTTTTACTGCTTCAGGAATAATTTCGTCGATAAACTTAAGTTGAGGGTACCCGTTTGCGTTAGCCCACATCACCATTCGAGCATGTGTGAAATAAGGACCATCTACACCAAAATAACCATCTGGGGTTTTTGGTATCTTAAATGTTTCTGGATTACTTGTATCAATTTCAACATCAAGAGGTTCGCCTAAAGCAGTAGCTAATTCCTTAGCTTGTGCATAGTCATCCTTTGCTAAACGTGTAAGCTTATCGGCGTATTCAGGATAGTTCCTTGGCTGATCAAAATCGCCTACAGTTCTTGCAATCCCAGGCCCTTGTTGTGCTTGCCTTCGTTTATCAAAGATCCTTCGGCTCATACTTTTGAACTCTTCTGTTATTAGTTGTTCTAATTTTTGTTTTGTTAATTTCATTTTTTTATTCTCCGCTTATTAGCTATAGGTAAATAGATCCTTGTTTTTGATTGACAGCATCGCTCGCTAAAAATTTCTCCCTCTAATTTAGCAATTTGCTGCTTAAAATACTTTATCATTCTTTTGTAAGCCTTTATAGACTCTAATCTTACGTCATACACAGTCATTCCTAAAAGTTAAATTTTGATATATCAATAAGTAATAATTTGTTTCTTTTTTTATTGGTTCCAATGTTGCCCTCACGAATTTCATCAAAATCAACGCCGAGTTTTTTGCACACCGTTATAAATCTCATCATCTTCTCATCATCGGTGGCAACAAACCAAGAAGCTTCGGCAACTTTTTTCTTTGTTTCTTCGTCAACTTCATTGCCTCGTTTATGATGAAAGATAAGATCCATCCAATACCCAAAAAAATCGCTATCTTTTTCATAAGTGTCCAGTAAACGCTCGAATACCCAAGAGGGTGTAACATTAGGATAACCAGCATTATCAAAAAGATTAGCAGCATTTGACAGAGAAGGAAAAGAATTATCGAGAACTTCATTATACTCAGGCCCGGACTCGACAACAACAACTTTTTCTATTACCAGCCACTCGGGACCGTTAGTATCTCTATCATAAACATAGGTCTTGGGAAACATGTGAGGATACTCATTAAACAGATCTACTTCATATTGATTAGACTTAACACCTTCAGTAAGTTCTTCAGGCAAGGCTACCTTTAAAACCATGTTGGTATCGCCTATGGCATAGACTTCTCTAGAATAACCGCCACCAAGTCGAGTACCTATATTCTTAGTCATCCAAGCTGTGTTGATAAAAGTTCCTGAAGGATCTTTGTAAAGACTAGCGCCTTGATCCATGATTTGTTGAACCCCGGCACCGAAAAATGATTGCTCTGGTTGTTGATAATTTGTAAGAACTTCTTGTATAAGTTGATACAGTTTTTTAGTTGTTAATTTCATTAGTTTAGTTCCGTCCATTTACCAATTTTTTTCAAAGCTTCAATTGTTGTTGGTGGTTTTGAGTATATTTTGCTTAACGGAGATTTTACCCAATCACGCTCCATATGGTCTTGACTTGAATTTTGTGAGCAATCGTTTTGGGGACCATCTTTAAATGAGTCATTTAAGTCATCAAGTTGTCTAATGTGTATATCATTCATTCGGTTATCTAGATAGTACTTCCAAACCTTTCGAGCAGAAAAAGAAACTATACTTCTATCAGGAACAATACCTTTAGCTTCAATAGTAGCTTTTTCCATAACCAAATCATAAAGAAAAGGTCCCCATCCATATTTGGCTGTTGTGAAAACAATTTTCATTGCACCATAACAATTTCCCTGCTTATCAACTGGAATATCTTCAAATTCAATATAGCCAAGTTGTTCACCACCATCAAAGTCGACTGAGTCTAACGAAATTTTAAAGTTACCATCGCCTATTTTCATACAAACAACGTGATAGCCTTCCGGAATATCCTGAATTCCTTTTGCGGCTTCTGTTAAGAGTTCTTCTTGAATAAGTTGGTATAGTTTTTGTTTTGTAAGTTTCATGATAGGTCCTCAATGCTGTAATTAGTTTTTGTATTGTTAAATCTAGGAAAATTTTTTGGTAGTTTTTTGCACTTTCGACTTGACAAATATTTGTAAGCATGTTATACTATAAGTACTAATAAAATCTGGGAGGATTACATGAAATTCATTACAATACAAAACCAAACCGGTGAAATCGTTGCTATAAACCCAAAAAGGATAACGAGCATCACTAACTACCATGGACATATTATTATCTGTCTGGGATCACAAGAAAACATCTATACACAATTCACTTCTATAGATGCTGCTGTACAATATGTAGAACTAGCTTACAAAGATCGACTTAAAACGATAGACGGAACAAACTGGAAGGGTGAAGACGACTTGTGAAGGACTTGGGGTGACATGTAAATTATAGATGGTAGCATAACTGGTTCCCTTACCTTGACTTAGGGCATGCTCGCGGTTGATATCATAACAAAAAAAACTTATTTTAATCATAAAGGAGAATTGTTATGAGATACAATACTGTATACAAGTCTGTGACCGATGGTCGTGAAACTTGGAAAATTATAAAAAAGAATGGAGTGTACCATTGGAAAGGCTCAAGGCGTAGTTGCTGGAATTGTCCTAAAGTGGCATTTGACTATGAAGATGTTGCTTGGCTTTATTCTGAATATATGCATATAAAATATAATCATCAACTGGATGTTTACTGGGATGATTCCTGTGGAGAATGGCATTTAACAACAGCATATACACGCATTTGGACTTAAATCTCGGAAATTTGCTGTGGGTATTTAACGTACCAGGCCCGATTTGCTCGCAAACGCCGTCAGCGCCGTACTTATTTGGGTGGTACAGGGAGGGGGAGCCCCCCCTTTGTCACCTAACAAACTCAAAGGTTATTCCTCAATCAATATCCATTCATAAAGTTCTTCAAGGTCGAATACGGGGGTAATAAACGGTTGAGGGCTCGAACGGTCTCTTCCCTCAGCATCGATAACATACATCACCTTAACTATCTCGTCTGTGACGTAAGGCTTATGAGTTATCTGTATTTGGTCTAGTGTCCCAGTAATGGGGTTAATAATGTCGATGATTGTGTTCTCTGATATGCGAGTATGTTGAACAATGTTTTCATCTAGGTCGGCTTTGAGGGGCTTGATAAAGTTGTCAACGGTTAGTTTAGTCATAGTGGACTCCAATAGAGTAATAGAATAGTAAGGTGAGAGAGGAAGAAGTGGACTACTTGTTAAGAGCCTTAACAGTAGCCCGTGCTGTTCGAAGGTTTCGACAAGGCTCACGTTTTCCTGTGTGAGTGTCGAGAACATCGAAGTATCCATAAAACTTGAGTGATTCAACTACTTGATAACGTGGTAGTGGAGAGGGTTGAGAAGATAGCCATTCTTGAAATGTGATTTGAGTCATAAAGACCTCCGAGTAAAGTAAGTGATAAAGGGGTTGAAAAGAGTGGTGATTATATAAGGGCTGTGAGGACAAAAAGCGAAAAGAAGATGATAGCAAAGATTGAAAAGATTGTGAACATTAAAAACTCCTTATGTTGTAATGTATTTATTAGACGATTATTCTTTATAAAAATTCTGTAAAAACGGACAAATAATGACCTATTCATTATCAAGTCCTTTCTGTTCTTCTCTAATGATAGCGAGTTCTTCATCTTCATCATAAGAAGTAGTAGCCCAAAGTTCCTCGTCATACTCGATACCCTCAGCAGGTCTTTCAGATGGATTGAGCCAATAGTATTGCTCCTCTATGAGGAAGTCGTTGGCTACATTGATTTTGTGATTTAAACGGCTCATACTCGCTATTTGCTTATCGGTAAAATCGGGATACATATCACGTAACTTTGCAGGGTCTGTGACTTCTACCTCCTGTGCAAGGGCTTGGTTAAGCATACGAGTGTGAGAGTCCCTCACTGCCTTGGTCATTTGCTTATTGAGTTCTTTTGATTTTTTATTCATATTCATAACTCCTTTGATTGAATACTCTTATATTATAACATAGATTGAAAAGATTGCAAGTCCAAAACGGACAGATTATGACCGTCTATCTTAGGTTGGCTGTGAGAGGGTTATTCTTGCCCTTGAAAACTACTTCGTGGTGTTCGGGTCTACACATTGATTGCAAATCAAACAAGTACTTATTGAGCTTGTAGAGAGAATCTTTGGCTAGGTCGTATTTGCCCTGTTGGAGGACACTCATAAGGGTGTTGAACTGAATGTTCATCTTAGATTTTATATTGCCTAAGAATGCCTTATGACCCTCATAATCGTGGACACGTTGAGAGTACACTGTGATAGTGGCGTTAGGTGCAAGGTCGGGATAAGGTGCATATACTCGTACTATTTCGTCCTCAAACTTTATGCCCTTGTAGTGGGTGTGAAATCGAATAACTGCTTTATCATAGGCACGTTGTACTCTATTAGCGAAGTTTTCCTTGTATTGCTCTCTTTCGTTCTCACTGTCGGGGGTATCTTTCCACATAATGTTACGACCTGCTTTTGGATTGTTCCAACGGAACTCGTGATACTCGACCTTTCCGTTGACATACTTTTTACACACAGTATTTACAGGGGTCATTTTCTCACGCATATAAGGGGCTCGGATAGGTGCTATTTGGATAGTGAATTTTTTCATATTTACCTCGGTTGGAATGTATTTATTAGACGTTTATTTTTTGGATTTATTCATTTGAAACGGACAAAAATTGTCCAACTTTATGAACTAGCCAACTTTATCGTAGCAGCCGACAACTGTGCATATAGTAATCTCATTCTCAAAGTGTTACCATTGTTACGAACTGATTTTATATCTGCTTCAATGTTACGGATACGACGTTGGATTATTGCTTTACTTTCGATTTTCATATTTACCTCGTTGGTTAGAATGTATTTATTAGACGTTTAATATAACATTTTATTCAATCTAAGCAAAGCATTTTTGGTCAAAAAATGTCCGACTTCCTTTGGAAGCATCACGCGTGAAAACGTGGGTATAGTATTGTCAAGTATTTTATAGGCATAAAAAAACCCACCAACAGGAATCTCCTCTATTCCTTTGTTGTGGTGGGGTTGATTGTGGAATGCCCTAGCACAGGGCATTGTGATTTGTGTGTTATTCCTCTATGGGTTCTAGTGCGTCTACAAGGGCAAAGAGCATATTCTCTAATACGGCTATTGCTAGTTCGCCCTCTACATCGTCCTGTTCTCGGTACTGTTGAATCTCCTGTATGGCTTGGTTTATTGCTAGTGAGCATATAAGCCCGTCTACGTTAAGTTTTCCTTGTATCTCTGAAAGTTGTGGCATAGCGACCTCCTTATTTGGTTGGTTTGTGATTGATAAAGACTGTGACACCATTGTTGACTTGGTTCATCATTTCGACTCTACGTTCAAGTCGTTGTCGAGCCTGTCGTAGTCCACCTTTGGTAGCTTGATAACCACGGCTACATCGCCACTCTGGTTCACAGTCAGTCATATATTCAACAGCCTCCTCTGGAGTTAGCCCTTGGTCGACTAGTTTGGACATACGACTTAAAAGGTCGATGACAGGTTGAGATAAAGATTTTTGTTTTTTATTGTATTTCATAATGACCTCGTAGGTGTGGGGGTTGTA
>Ga0209232_1001209_pt1 | contig 14253 bp, 14 predicted proteins | sample ETNvirenome_2_60_FD_184066 | JGI IMG/M metagenome (GOLD analysis project Ga0209232, IMG submission 184066) | Marine viral communities from the Pacific Ocean - ETNP_2_60 (SPAdes) (version 2) | ecosystem: Environmental > Aquatic > Marine > Oceanic | place: Pacific Ocean | collected 2013-06-22
AGATGCATTTTTACCTTTTTGTATATTTTCACGCATTAGTTTTTGTTTTTCTATTTGCGTTAATTTCCTACCTCCCGGTCCACGCATAGGTGTACGTCTAGCAACATTCCTTGCACCTTCTTTAGTTAACTTACCTTGCATCTGCCTACTCATCTTAGGAATATTTTTTCCAAAGTTTTTTATTTGCTTTGCAGTGGCTTTACTAACTAGTCCTCTTTTTACTAATTGAGAAGCAATAGGTGCACCTACCATTCTAATTACACCTGTTGCACCTATTACTACGGGTACTAATGCGGGAGCGGGCATTTAAAAATCCTTTCTAATTTGCGTTAGGAATAAGAGGATTGTCTGCACCTGCAGGACTTGCTGGTGCTTCCATATCATCTCTTCTAGTCCTACGAACTTGGTTAAGATGCAGTTGTAGAATCTGAGCATATCGTTGCTCATAAAATTGTACTGCAGGAAAATCTTTTTGGAATAACATAGCTTCTATCATACATGCATTAAATAAAACATCATAGCAAAATTCACTAAAGTAGTTATTTTCTATGAGTGTTCCAGATAAAGCTGAAGTAGCAGCAGAAACATTTGTAGGTCCAAGAGCGGAAGGTCTTGCTACGAATACTACATGCGAGGCATAACCTGCGCTAGGTGTAGGAGCAAGCAGAACCGTTGTACCGTTTCGTTGAGCGTAGTATCGTGGTTCACCTACAGAGGAAGATACAGGCCAATAGTCATTAATGTATTCATCAGTACGCATTAGCAAGTTAATCTTAGAACCTGCTGTATTAGTATAATGAATATTTTTTATAATGATTGTACCACTAGGAAGGGTAAATAAATTATTTCCTGCACTAAAGTTACCCGTTTCAAACTTAACTAAACCATAGTCATCTAAGTCTTTTACTAACTTTAATTCGGCACGGTTAACCATACGAGGAATATTCTGGCTAAATTCTGTACCAGTATTATCACACGCTTGAATTATATCATTGGTGAGATAAGTATAACTAGCCATAGAAGATAGCCGCTGTACCACCAGCAGGAACAGATACAGAAACCTTTCCTACCATCCTAATACCAATTTCATCAAAAGTTAAATAGTTTGCATCAATAGCAGTAGTTTGGACATACTTAATAATGTTTCCTTTTACATTATTATTTTCATCCGTCTCAGTTCCTTTAATAAGAAACTGGCCTATCCCTGTACTAAATATTCCTCGAATACGAGTATCAGCTAATGTAACACTACTAACTGTATCTACAGGTCTACCAACTCCAGATACAAATGCTTGTCTTATATTTGTTGGCATATCATAATCCTTCAGGATAAAATAAAACTAAATACATTATAACTTATAAGCTATAAAGAAAGAAGGGGTAAGAGTAAAGAATATCTCTTACTCTCACCCCTTTTAGTTAGTGTACAATTCTAAGGATATTAACCCGAAGAACCGTAATAGCCACGCCAATCAGACCAGCCAAAACTGAATCGTTCACGTGCCTTAAAGCGAAGGTTGCCCGTATCGAAATCCGGTTCCATCTTCGTTTGAAGCGGTACACGATCAAACATCTTAGCACCGTTCGGGCAATCCGTCCGAAGGAACCAAGCGTCTACATCAGTAAAGCGGTGATTAACAAAGTACCCTTTCGGAACTACACCTTGAGTACGAAGGGCATTGATGTCATTGGTATTCGTAATACCATTTCCACCATTAACTGCCGTAGTCGTAGACAACGTGCTGTTCAAAATCTGATCTGCAACAAAGTTAAGATCAGGAGGTACGTGCATAGATTCGGCAGTGATTCCAATTAGAATCCCACGGTCATCTTTAGCTTTAGCAATTTGAATCAAGCCAGCTTCCAAAGAGGCTTCCGAAAGATCGGTTGCACCAAAGGTATTGGACTGATTACCAGCATGGGAGGTTGGGTGAGCAGCACTGAAAAGTGATACACCATCTCCACCCGTGAAGTTGGCGTTAAAGCCATTGTTGAAAATATCGGCACCCTTAACTTGTTTCGTGTTTGCCATCGAGCGAGCAAGACCACGCGCACGAAGTTTAGCAAAGGTGTCATAAAGGTTGTCTTCCATAGCTTCTTCTGTTACAGCAAAGGCAAGAGCAACGGTTTCATTCGTATAACGTGCGGTATAACCCTCACGTGCATCATCGAATTGAACCGCAGCACCCTCAGTCTTAACTGGAGCAGTACCGAAACCAGTGAACAGAACCTCTTCCTCAAATGCACGATCTGATTTTTCAATGTCAAACAGAACAGTATGCTCTGCAGAAACATCATTATATTCCAAACCAAATACAGCATTTAGACCGGGAAGAAGTTCTTTCGCAATATTAGCGCGATTTATAGCCATTACAAATTACTCCTTTCCGTTACGAGGTAGTTGAAACAGTGAGATACGCATCGACATTCTGAACCAATCGCACTTCGCAAAGTGGGAAGGCACGTTCTGCCGAAGAGTCAATCACATTGTTACCGGGTTGATCCACGAATCGAATGATACGTAGCATACGACTTACAGACGTTGCAGAGTTAGCCATAAGAGCAAAACCTGACATACCCGTTGCAGTATTACCTGCACCAAACGTAACGTCAAAGTTAAAGCTGTTAAGGCTTCCTGCAGAAAGCGAAGCATCCGCTTGAACAATAAAGGTAGCGGAGGGGTTGTCAACAACCATTGCCTGTGCATCACTAGTTACCGTACCTGCTGGCCAATATGGCGACCAAGTAGGCGTTCCATTAGCAGCAGTATAACGACATCCCATAAATACCCCAATAGCACGGTCAGTGGAAACGCTCATACACTTAATAACACCACCCGAATTTTTAACAATATCACCCGTGAAGATGTTAGTGTTATAACCCGTCGAAACAGGATAATCATTCATGCCAGTAGTGTTAGCACCAGAACCACGCATACGGGAAGGACGCAAACCAAAAGGACTATCAGTTGTAGTCATAATTTTTTCCTTTCCTTAAATAAAAATACATTGACAACGAAAGACTAATCTTGAAAAGAAGGTCGTCTACCCGTTGTAACTTGACTGCGACTTGTATTAGAGATAGGCATTCGTGAATCTGAATTACGCATCAATTGCAAATTAACAGCATCCACTACTTCCTTACTCTTATTCTCATAAAACTCTCGACGCGATTCAGCTAGGCGTACCGGCATCTTTGCCAAGGCCAAGTCTCCACGACAGACTGCTCCTGTATAGCGTCCCTCTTCTCTCACGATTGAAGAATGCATCATCTCTGGTACTTCTTCTGCTTGAACAATACTCCAACCTTCTTGCATCTTCTTGCCCATGTTTTTATAGTCTTCTTTATCTTTAATAGATATTCGTACCCAACGAAGGGTCATACCTTCATTATTAAAACGATGTGCTACAGTATCAGGAATCTCTAACCAATCAGGTTCTTTAAAAGTATAGTCTCCAGAATTTTCTCTTTGTTCTGCATTACGTGAGTTATTTTCTCGTGTCATTGTATTTTTTCCTTCCACGCTATTATATTAAATACTTGTGTAGTCGCCATCAGCTTGTTCCACTTTAAGCTTTTCGACAGCGTACTGTTCAATTGATATCCCCCACTTATCAGCTAGTCGTAAGTCTTCTTGAGTAAGCTTGACTTTATTCTTAGCTTTGGAAGTCTTAGGTGTGCGTGATGCACCAGCTACCACTTGAGCAGAATTTGACGATGTATCCTGCAAACGAGGTGTTTGGTTTTCAGTAGCACTGCCAGCAAATTTATGTGGATACCTTTGCCGTAGTACTTCATCTACCTTAATATAAAACTCATCATCAGAAGGATCATACCCTTCCTCTTTAAGTTCGTTATCAATCATTAAAGCAGCGGAAGTCATAATATTATCAGTACCAAACCAACTGTTTTTACTTGCCCACTCTACCGCTTTAGGATCATATTGCTGTGCTGCTTCAGGATTTTGTTGTACTTCTTGAACTGCAGCTTGCACATGATTGTTATAATCTTCCCATGCTCTTTTCTGTGACTCTACTTGAGACATATCTGCATAGGTCTTACTAATAGTTTCTTGAGCAGCTAACATACGATCTGTATCACCAGACTCTGCTGCTTGTTTGTAAACGTCTTTAGCTATTTCTAAAGTTGAATTAAGCTTAGATTCGTTAGTATCAATAGAAGTTCTTAAACTAGAAGATAACTGTGTATCTTTTTCTTTTACTGTTTGTTTAAGATTAGACAACTCATGTCGTAAAGTATTTAATTCTTCATCTCGTTCTTTACGTTGTTTAATTAATTGTCTGATGCGTTTCTGTGCACCTTGAGTTTCAATCCCTTCTAATTCTTTAGGTTGTTCTTCTTCTGTATAACCTTCATCCGTAGATTGTTCTGTTACAATTTCAGGCGCAGCTTCTACTTCTTCTTCCTGTCCTTCAATCTCTATCTCTACTTTTGGATTTTCTTCAGTATCCTTAACTTCTATTGTTGACCATTCTTCACTCATGCTTAACTCCTTGTTTTACGTTAGTAGCGAAGTCTAACGAATTGCGCTGTAATATATACATCATATACTATGTATATACAAATATACAAATATTAATTTGATAAATTATATGTAATATCTAAACTGGTTGGATCATCTACTCGCATAATTACTTGATCATCAAATAAAAGAAGAAGCTTTGCTCCCTTATAGACAAACTTTTGTCCATTAAATTTACCAAAACAAATATAATCGTCTTCTTTACACCATGCTCCTTGAGGAAACTTTACTTCATCTTGATAGGCCAAGTCACCTAATTTTAGTACTTTGCCTACTGTAGTCAAATAAGCTACATCATCTTTTACACGATCAGGAAGAATAATTCCTCCTTTAGTTTCTTTCTTTACAGATACTGGCTGTATTAGAATGTGATATCCCGGTAGAGCAGGAAGAGTATCTTTATCAATTAGTTTATCTTCATCAGTCAACCATTCAGAATTATCTATACTTTTATCCATACGTACCGCTTGCATTCTTAATCCTCTTCTAGTTTAAATCTATTATTAATAATTTCCTTCAAGCATTCTCTGCTCCATTCCAATCCTTGAACAGTGCCTACTGCTTGACGATATTCATCATAACTAGAAACATTTCCATACGCAAGCGATTTTTTTATTTCCTCAATTTTATCTGATAACTCTTTACCCATCTGTTCCCAAAATTCCATACTATTCCTTACTAATCATTTGTGTGTCTACGAATTTACTTAATACATCAGCAGCTTTGAGTGCTTTATCTCTATTGATGTTTTCTGTATTTTTAGCTAAATCAAGCAGACCTTCAAGAGCAGCAATCGCCATCTTAGTATCTCTATCTTTCTGCTTCTCTACTTTCTTACTGGACATATCAGCGCCAGCCTTGAACATATTCAATTGTAGTTCTGCTTCTTCTAAAGTTAATTCACGATTTTTCAAAGCAGAAGAAGTAAGTTCTTTGGCTGCCGATATCTCAAGTTTTTGTTTTTCAATTTCAACACGCTGTTGTTCAAGTCCTAACATCTGTGCTTCAGGTGACTGTGCCATCTGCTGCGCTGCCATTGCTGCATTAGCTTGCTGTACTTGTTGTGCTGCCATCATTTGTACTTGATCAAGGATACGAGGATCATTAGGATCAACCATTCCATCAGCTACTGCCTGTGGTCCGTACTGTTGGATTAGTTGTTCTGATATACCAAGTATCTGTTCTTTGTATTTCATTATAATATGTTCTTGAATATTAGCCTGAAGAATAGGAACAATCCTTTGCATCAGAGGATTACCACCATTCATTGGGTCTTGAATAAAAGAAGTTTTAATTTGAATGTGTGCTTGATGATCTTGACCGGGGAAGGCTTGAATTGGCATACCCTTAACTGCTGCTTGAATATCGCTTACAGGATCAAGAGGTTCAGGATCAGGTTTACGTGGCATAATCTTATCTAGGTTAGGAAGATTAGCTGCTGTAAGAATAGTCCTGTTTAGTTCCTCTACGTTGAACATGCCGGGAGGTGCTGATTGAGACAACTGAAGTGCTAGTTGTGCCATCATCATACGATGAGCAGAAGAAGGAATGTTAGGATCAGATACAGGAATAATATCAATCCTACCATCAAAGTCACTCTTATAAATAGTAAGAGCATTAGATGGAATATCAATCATTGATTCATCTGGTAGGTATTCATTATTAATCCTACCTAGCAAACTAAATTCTCTATGCTGAGATTTATGTAGTCGTTTATGAATTGCACTAAAGAACTTACTACTAGCCTCTAACAAAGCCATTGTAGTTCCTACTGGTCCATAGTTCGCACCATCAGAAATAACTTGCTCTGTAGTATCTGCAAACTTCTGAGCAGTTGCACTTACAAAGTTGAGCATCTGGAATAGAGTTTGTGAAGGTTCTTTGTATGGTAGGTTAATGATCATCTTACTAATATCATTACCTGTAGCCTCTACTTCCCTAAACTCACCGGGACTAATAGGATCATTGTCTCCTACAATCCTCATACCTTTAGCTTTGAAGCCACCGGGAAGATTGGCAAACTGTCCTGCATCAACCAAGCTACGCATAGCAGCAGTAGCAGTCATAGTAAGATTACCAAGGAAGTGAATAAGACCTAGACCATAGAAACCAAATCCCGGTACAAACTTATAGTGTGTAAAGAAAGTTTTCTTTTCTCTACGAGGATCGTCTTGGTTATAGTTCCTACGAATAGACAGAACCTTCCTACTTTGTTCCTCTATTGTAACAATATAGGGTAGCGGAACTTCATCTTCATCTCCAAACTTACCGGGAAGATCAAGATAACAGTGTTGTTCAAGAAGAACATATTGAGGATCATTATCTCCTGATGGAGACATTCCCATAATTGTATCCATCTTCTGTGCAATAGGAGTAAGATTAGGCATACCTGCTTCTGGTAGTTCTTCATCATGGTACATTCCTGATGCCATGTCTCGTCGCATCTCAATTGGACTACGGAAGATTACATGGGTGTACCTATCTGCATTCTGTAGATCAGTAGCGTAGTAAGACACATAGAACTGATCAATAGGAATAAACTCTGATACTGGACGATTAAGATTGCTATCAAAGTAAATCTTCTTAAAGGCAGAACCAATAAGAGGTAGATGAAATAACATACGTTCAAACTCATCGAAGTATTCTGTCATCTGTTCTTGAACTTGATAGTTCATAAACTCTTTGACTCGTTGTGCTTGTTGTTCCCGTTCCTCTGAAACATTACCAATGATGCGAGTCTTTACTGGTCCAATAGCTGGAAATAGTTCCTGAGTAGCCTTGGACTGAAACTTAACTGCTGACTCAATAAGGATAGGATGTACTGCTGTACATGCACCTTCAAATGGTTCTGAACCTTCTTGAAGCTTTAGACCTAGCAGATCAAAGCCTCGCTCAAACATACTTTCCCAATCAGCACGGGAATCTTTATCTGCTTCATAGTTATCACATACTTGAGTTGATATTTCTAGTAGTTCATCTTCATCAAGTTCTGTAACTAAGTTACGAAAGAAATCTTTACCTTCTTCCTTTACCTGCTGCTTAGATAAATCTTCTCCTACATTACTATCAAACATAACGACAACACTGCCATCAGTTTCATCAAACTCCATTGTAGGTGCTTCGCCTTCTACCTGTTCAGATACTTCTGTTTCAATTATAGAAATCTCTACTTGAGGAATAGGATCGAATGGATTGCGTTCAGTCGCCATTTTTATATTGCCCTTGGTTTATAGTTGTAAGGATTACGTTCTACAATAGAACCGCCCTTCTTTTTATTAACTGCACCTTGAATTAAAGAAACAAGTTCTCTTACATTTTTTTTCTTGTTGTGATGTTCACCAAATTCTTTTTCTACAGGACGCATACCTGAGTGAATTTTAGAAACAGTCTCTTGTAAATTAAATTGGTTTTCTTTATTTTGAGGTGATGGTTTTTTAGGTTTAACTGTAGGTAGAAAATCTTGAGGATTTAAATCTTTGTCTTCTGCCACATCGTCTCGTTTCACTTTTGGTTTTTGAGATACCCCAGTAATATATTTGGGAGACAACCCTCCTTCAAATCTAAATTCATTTAATTCATAATAAGGTGTTTTAAATTTTAAATCATCCTCAGTATTAATTTTTATTGGACCACGGTCAGGATCAAAGGGTGAGTCTGTAAATTTTTTCTTTGCTGTAGCTAAACTTTCTGGAGTAACTACTTCGTCTTTAGATGTTAAACCTAATAAAGATTCTCTGCTTCTTGGACTTCTTTGCTTATTAAAATTTTTTGTTATTTCTTCTATTGGCACTTTAAATTCTATAACAATTCTATTTTCTGCTGAAACGTCTTTTGCTTGCTTTCCCATGTTTTTAAATTTTTTCTCGCCACCTGCCATAACAGAATAAGCAGTTGCTGTAGATGCATCAGGAGATGTATATGCAAAACCTCCTCCATCTGGACGCAAACCTGTTTTTAAAATTGAATCAAGTTCATTTTTATCTGCACCGTGGTATAAAGTTACAAAGCCAGTTTCATCGGCTTCGTCTAACCACCATTGTTGTTTTGGGCGAGGATAATCTATGATCAGATCATTAATAGCTTTTCCTGCTTTTCCTGCAGCTTTTCCTCCGGGCATTCCTTCTGCGCCAACAAGCGCAGTTCCTAACACTCCCGCAAGCATTGCTCTAGGATCACCCTCAGTTACTCCTGTTTGTAAATCTTTTCCTGCAGAAGACAAAGCAGAAGGTATACCCCGTAAATCAAATAAACTGAGTAATCCTTCTAGTGGACCAGAAGCAGGACCAAGAGCAGAACGTATTCCTTTATCTGCTTTAGAAACTAAATTGTGAAGACTACCTAATCCTTCTTGTTGTGGTACATCTCTTCCTCCAACAATAGGTAATTGATTTTCAGCCATTGTTATATTGCCCTTGGTTTGTAATTATAAGGATTGCGTTCCACAATAGAACCACCTTTTTGATAACCAATCTTACTTGTTTTTTCTGTATCATACAAAGGAATAAATTGTTTATCTGGTTCAAAAAGCATGATATTTTTACCTCCTGCTTCAGAAGTTGTAAAAGAATCATACCCTTCTTTTTGTAGAGTTTCTAAAAATTTCTTCTCTTCAATTGCTGAATAGTCACCTTTTTTTATTTTAGATGCAAATTGTCCTTGTTTAAGAGACAATGTATTTAATTCTTTTTTATTTTCTTCTACAAACTGCCTAATTGCTGTTCGCATAGGTATATCATTTTGTGTATGTAACCATATAACCATTTGTTTTTGATCGTTATCTAATAAATTTGGATCAATATAGTCCTTAATTTTTGATGTATATGCAACACCTCCTGCCGCTGGACGTAACCCTGTTTTTAAAGAAGAAAGTTTTTCTAAAGCATCATCAAGATCATTTATTTCTTTTGTTATGTTTTCAGAAAATTTATTTAGTATATCTTCACTATCTTTTACATTTTCAAAATCAAATGTTTTTTTAGCTTTTACCATACCCGGAATTAAACGTCCACCTTGGAAGTCGTTGCTGGCTAATCCAAAGTTCTCTGCTACTCTAGGTTGGGTTGAAGTAGATAAAAAACCATAACGACCTTCTTTTAAATCAAATTCAGGAAATGGGGTAACAGACCTAGTAGAATGATACACTACAACAGGATTGCCATCTTCGTCTACTAAAAGTCCTTCTTTATTCTTTTTTCGTGATGCAGTGTTTATTGGACCGAGAGGCATATTGTCCCAAATACTTGGTAAGTCTTTTTTTATTATTTCATAAAACTCTTTTTCACTTTCAGTCTTAAACTCAGGAACTGGTGGTCTTCTTGTAATTCTGTTTACTGCTCGACCTTGGGGCATTCCTTCTGCACCAACAAGAGCAGTTCCTAAAACTCCTGCCAGTATAGCTTTAGGATCACCTTCTGTTGCTCCTCTTTGTAAATCTTTTCCTGCAGTTTCTAATGCTTGTGGTACATTTCGTAAATCAAATAAACTTAAAAGTCCTTCTACAGGAGCAGCAGCAGGACCAAGTGTTGCACGTGCAGCTTTATCTCCCTTAGAGAAAACACTTGACAACATTTGTTTAAGACCTTCTAAACCTTCTTTTGATTGAACCTTTATAGAAGGTACATCTCTTCCCCCTACAATAGGTAACTGGTTTTCAGCCATTGTTATACGTATCCTTAAACTTTAAATGTATGTGCTGCATTAAATCTTTTTGATACTTACGCCATTTACCTTTACACATTTTAGGAATAGTACAAGCACATGGTGTCTTAGTACATCTGTATTCTTTGTAGTCAGGTCGTACTAAGTCATGGTTTATACCATGTTCAAAAATATATGTCAACTAGTATTTCCTTATAGAACCTTTTGAGAAAGAAATAAAATTAACTATAGCATTAAAAATGCCAGTATGCAACTTTCTTCGTCCGTCGAGGATTAACATCGTCTTCCCAGTTAGGGTCTTCAGGATGTTCTAATCTCCAGCTTTCCTTTACGTAGTGGACTGCCATTGTTAACGCATCTACTTGATCATCGTGTCTGCCATAGGGAAACAAGATTAATTCATCGTATAATTCTTTTGACCAATCCTTACCTCTAGGCAACCACACCCTACCTGACTCTAGCATGGGAGACGCACTAAAGACTCTAGTAACTTTATCTTTATCTGGCATGTACTCCAACACTGGTAGTCCTGTTCTTCGTAAGTCCTGTATCAATGACTGACCACTGGCCTTCTTCTCTACTACACAAATGTCAGGTCTGTGTTTGTCGTACTCTTCCCGTGCAATCCTCCTCAAGTCAGGGTATTCAAACCTTCCTCGCTTATTTCCTAACAGCACCAAGTTAGCTGCTGTACCTTCAGTACCATCTTCATCTGCTTCATAGAAGTGAAAGATACCCCATGTCTGTATTACACTGTAGTCAGCAGTGGTACGTGTTGAGAAAGCCGTGTCATATGTTTGAATAATAAAATCACAGTCCGGTGGATCATCATGGTTCCACCATTGTATCCAATCCTTCTTAATTAAACTTCCTTCATCAGGTGTAGGATTCTGCATGTAAAGACTTTCCCAGTACTTAGTACCGTTGGTTGCCTTTATCTCCATCTCATCAATTCTTAGTGTCTCATCACTCTTCCATTCAGGGAAATAACTTGTACCTTCTGGTAGACCTAACAACTCACTGGCCTTCTCATCTAACCATGCAGGGATACTCACTACATTCCAACGCATCTTGGTATCAATATCGTATTCTTCTTGTTGTTTTAGTAACCACCCACATAGATCATCATAATGATACCTAGTATTAATAATAATAATAGAACCATTAGGCATAATACGTGTACGTAGTCCTGAAGGCCACCATTCCTTGATGTATCTTCTACCTGCATCAGAGAATGAATCTTCTTCAGACATGACATCATCCAAGATAGCAATGTGTGCGCCTCTCCCTGCAATTTGACTGCGTACACCTGCAGCATAGTAGCTACCATTCAGGTTAGTCTTCCATTTACCTGCTGCTCGTACATCTTGTCGTAGATTAACACCGGGAAACATTCCCATAAACTCATCAGTTCCTACAATATCCCTTACTGTTCTACCGAAGTCACTAGATAACTGGTCAGAGTGGCTGACAGTTAGGATTTCATGGTTAGGATTTTGTCCTATGTACCATGCAGGAAACAATTTAGAACAGATAACGGACTTACTGGAGCGAGGAGGTAGGAAGACCATCAGCCTTTTGATCTTACCTTCTTGTACTTGTTGTAATTTACTGGAAAGTAAATCAATGTGCCTACCCATTTCCCAATCACTTACCAATGTAGGTGCTACTGCCCTTACAAATGTAAGAAAATCTTTTTTACATTGGACTGATACAGCTTCTCTTAAAGAATTACGTAGATTAAGTAGAATATTATAGGTAATCTCAGTCGAATTGTCGTCTGTTGACATTAACGTGTCCACCTTCTCGTCTTGGATCGCAACACTTACACATCTTTTCGTCACTTCTTACAGAGGAACAGTCACAATTCTCACAATCACACCTGTCTCTGTGTCTACAATTGGGGTTATCACACATAATTACCTCACACTCCTTCTGGGGAAGACCAAACATTAAGCAATTGTAGCAGAACCTAAAGGGGAAGACAACAAAAATAGTTTCTTTTTATTGTTGTGAAGGTTGTTGTCTTATGATACACTACGTCACATGACGTGTAGAGAGACTATATAGTCTATATAGTACTATTAGAGATACTATTAGAGATAATAATAATAACAATAACAATAATAATAACTACTAATAGTTAATTATATCTATATAGTATCTAATATATCTCGGTGTGTAGCAAGCCTTGTAAAAATTCTCTATATATGTCAGTGGTATTATTACTATAATGCGGGCATGGGGGTTTTCTTGGGGTGGGGTTAGTTGATAATGATTCTCAATTGCAGCTAGACTTGCGAATGATTCTTAATTGCATTCCAATCTAGCCAGTTACGAATGAGAATCAGTTGCATCTAGGCTAATTGCGAATGATTCGCATTTGCATCTAGGCTAATTGAGAATGATTCTCATTTGCAATCCCCTCACTTGCGAATGATTCTCATTTGCATCCCCTATTTAGATGCATATTTGCATGTATTATTGTATGTATTATTGAATGCATTACTGTATGCATATGTATATGTAATTATGTATGTACTATTAGATATATAATTAAAGGCACATTTACATGCACTAATGCCTACAATTCTGCCGTTAAGACAATTTGTCCATGATGAACTTGGCATGGTTTATGCATAAGCACTAATCATGCCAACTACACATTTGCATGCATATTTGCATGTATATTTACATGCATATTTAGTAGGAAAATATTGCCGGCAAATATTGCCTAGTAGGTAAATTTTGCCTAGAAAACCCGGCAAATATTGCCGCATTTGCGCCAAAATAGTTTAGAATAGTTCCAATAAGTTGGCTAAGTCCTTGAAATATAACGCTTTTCTATTCTTGGCACGGCATCTGCAAGGCTGTTTATAGGGATAAATCCGTCCCGACATCGCCGGATTTCAGAATACCGGTATTTTGAAAGGTTCAAACTATGAATTCCGAAGCATTCCAAATCGAACTAGATCAAATCGACGTTTCTCACTCATTCGACACCGTCCCGGCTGAATTGATCCAACTAGCGCGGGTCGCGCAACAGTCCGGGCAACAGTCCGCGACCATGAAGGAAAACATCACGAGCAAAATATTCGACGCTTTCAAGTCCGCCGCCGCCGCAGATGTCTCGCCCTTGTCGCTTCACATCCGCACATGTGAAGACCACGGCTTCGCGCATGACCGTCCGGTCGAGAGGGTCGATGTAATTACCGGGCAAATTACCGAGAGTTTTGACCGGATCAAAGGCGAAGCCGCGCCATCAAGTTTTAAATCAATTGGAGTGGCTGCCCGCGCATTGGATAAGTCCGGAATTGATATAACTCAATTCGTAGATACCTACGAAGGCGATAACATGAAGTTAGTTTCTGGCGCTTCCAAACTCCGGAAGGCGTACAAAGACTTGGTAAATTCCGAGAAGGACTTGGTCGCCGAGGAAGCGAAACGGCTAATTAAGAAATACAGCGACGAAGATATTGACCGACTCGCTGAATTACTTGCCAAGCGCGCCAAGTAAACAAACACCAAGCAAGGGAAGCGATAAGGTCCGGCATTAAGTTGCCGGTCCTATTCGCACGTCCGCTTTTCGAGTTTCAAAATACTCGTATTCTGAAATATTTTTTGAGAATACCAGTATTTTGAAATAATGGGATTTTAGAATGACAACTTGTGACTTTCATATCGTACAGCCGGGACGTTACAAGGTGACGTACAAGTCCCAGCTTGTGGGACGTATCGTAGGTCGTGACGACGGGACGTATCACGTCACGGACATTCGACAAGCCACCACCGACAAGGTGTACGGGACGCGAGACGAGGCGTTCTTTCATTTTGTTTCGTTCAATTGGCAATCAGTAGTGGGACGTAGCAGTCTTGCCACTATCGACAATCGTGTGATACGTAAGAATACCCAAACAACCCAACGATGGGCAGTAAACTAAAACAAGGAAAAAAGATGACTGATAAAGAGTTTCATCTTGCGTGGGACTTGAATGAAGCGATGCAAAAGCATCGCATCTTCAAAGAAGAGATACGCGATCTGTTGCTTGATG
>Ga0209232_1001214_pt1 | contig 14215 bp, 31 predicted proteins | sample ETNvirenome_2_60_FD_184066 | JGI IMG/M metagenome (GOLD analysis project Ga0209232, IMG submission 184066) | Marine viral communities from the Pacific Ocean - ETNP_2_60 (SPAdes) (version 2) | ecosystem: Environmental > Aquatic > Marine > Oceanic | place: Pacific Ocean | collected 2013-06-22
TTTAAAGCTACTAAATTCCATTGTTTTCTTGACGCTGTCTGTATCATTACACAGATAAAACCTATTATAAATAACTTAGGTTCTAACGTCCATTGTCCTGCTATTAAAAAAGCTGCACCAAAATAACCAATACGTGATGCAAATTTTTGATAAGCAGTTAACTTATTGGTATATCTTAAAAACTTTATAAGTCTATACCTCCATCTTCTTTTTCTATTCATTACCAAATATCTTCAAAGTCCTCTCCTTCATTTGCTTTACTATAGTCAGTTGGCCTAACCGCGAAAAAATCAGTGTGGGTATGACCCCCAGTAAGATGAAAGAACCAATCCAAGTTAGCCGCTGCTTCTTTGTCATAGTTAAAAAATCTTCTTTTATCTTTATAACCAAGTTCATTAAGTTTTTCATTAGCTCTTTTTCTTATAAACTGTTTTAAGTCATAAGACTTCATACCTTCAATGTCGCCCATTTCAAACATTTTGTCTATATACTTTTCTTCAAGCTCAACCATTATTTTTGCAGCTGTGTATATATCTTCTTTACAACCTTCTAATAATGTTTCATCTTCTTCACACATGTGTTTAAACAACTGACAACCCATTTTACTGTGTAATGATTCATCTCTTACAGACCATTTCATTTGCTGTCCGATACCTTTAAGTAAATTACGCAACTGAAAAGAATATAAAACAGCGAAAGCACTATATAAGCTAACACCTTCTGCAAATGCTGAGAAGATAGCAAGGGAGGTTCCGATACCCACAGCATTATTGCCATCATAAGCAACCAAGTTATCAAAACGATCGGCTGTCGCAGGTTCGTGTAAAAAAGCCTCATAATCTTCTAATTTTAAAGTTTCATTTAAATAGCTATATGCTACAGCGTGCACAGTTTCTTGTGACCCGAACATCATAGCCATTTGTTGTATCTCATGCTTAGGAAACCAACCAACAACTTTTTGTGTCCAGTAATCACTTACAGCACATTCAGTTTGAGCAAAACCTAGTAGGATATTACCTACTAAGTTTTTTTCTTCTTTTGTTAATTTTTCGTTCCAGTCTTTTACATCACCTGACATAGGTATTTCTGTGTGTAACCAAAATGCCTGAGCTTGTTTTAACCAACCTTCTGTGTAGTACTCAGGATACTCAAAAGGTTTATACGGTATTCTATTATCAAATAATCCCATTATTTATATATTTCTAATGCTAGATCAACAAAAGGTATATAAAAGACATATGTTATCTGTTCTGGTTCATCGTATGTTCTTATGCCAAATACTATACCTGGGTAAAAACCTAAACTTAATGTCCAGTTGTTTTTTATTATTTTCTTATCCATATACTTTTATATTATACTTGTCTTGTTGTTCTACTAATTCTTTGTATTTAATTCTATTCCTCATTTCAAAGCTCCACTTCCACCATTTGTCTATTTGACGTTCTCTGTATTTACATCTTGCTAAGTGTTTTGCTTGAGCAGGATTAACCTTATTGTTTCGTCGCATTCTTTTTGATTTTGCGGTTTATATAATGTCCATGTATTGTCAAATTTTTCAGTTAATAGTTTTTTAAACAATTTCCAACGTATTGGAAAAGACTCATTAGCTCTACCTTTAGTTTCAATTATAAAGTCTTCACCTATAAAGTCTGGTGTGTATTTTATATTAAGTATTTTTTTATTACCTCTATTTTTATACTCACCTTTACCGTTGCTTTGTCTTTCTATTGACTGCATATCAAACTCAAATGATGGTATTAGTTCAAATGTTTGGCCTTCATAAGCTGCTTTAATCTTAGCTTTTTTGAGAGCCATATACATATATCTTTCTAAACCTGATGCAAACTTAATACCATCATAAGTTATTTTTTTTGATTGTACTGGACCTTTTTTTCTTTTAAAAGATTTCTTCCTCATTAACTTCTATATCTTTGTAATGTAATCCATCATTACCGTTTTGACCGATAACGTTCATACGATTTAACATAGCTTCTTCTATCTCATCACGTAAACAATGTCTAGCTGATTCAAGATATAATATAGCATCCATTAGTTCTTCTTGTACATCAACAATAAATCTATTAAGATCTTTCTTTTGACCTTCAATTTCTTGCATCATTGTAGCTCCATATTTCTTTTGACCTATTAAGCTACGTTCGTCCATCTTCCTTAGTACGTTTTGTACTATCTTGTCTTGTGTTTTAATCTGCATCTTTTACAAATGTTCCGTTAATCATTTTACCTGTACGTTTATTAATTACATCATAAGCAGATTTAATACACTGCTCAATTGTATAACCTTCAAGATGAGCTAAGTTTGTAAGAACTACAACCATATCGCCTATCGCATCTACGATTTCAGGTTTATCTTTCTTTAATAAAGCTTTAGCAAGTTCACCAGCTTCTTCTTGTAGTTTAACATATTGTGTGTGTGAATTACCTTGTTGGTATAAACCTCTTGTTAATGCCCACTCTCTAATATCTTCAAACATAGATAGTGTTCTAGTCTTTTTAACCACAAACTCTTCATCATGATTGAGTTGTGGTTTTTTAAAATAATTAGCAAAAGCTTTATTGTATATGTACGATCTACTATTGTTATACATAGAAGTACTTACGTTTTGCATAATCCAACGAACTGAATCTATTTCTAATATAAACAGTCCGTGTTCTGTCTCCCATTGCATTCCTAAATTGTCAAGCAAGTGGCCTTTCAACTTATTAATCGGAAAAGGAAACGTAGTAGTTTGTTCTGTTACGTTTATTTTCATAGGGTATTTTTTATTTAAGTTTTTATATAATTTTCTATCGACTTTATAGCCGTAAGACTTTTGAAGTTCTATTTCCTTGTCAGAGATATAATCTATATCTTCTGACTCGTCAAGAACCTCATATTCGCCTGGGTTGTAACCCTGTATTAACGTAACTCTGTTCTTAAGATTACGTGTAACACCGATCTTTTTACCTGGTATGTGGTATATATAATACATAATTTATAATTTATCGTTATATAGGTGCATATTGTGTGCGTGATGGTAATACCAACCTATTTCTAAACTTAATCTCTCTGCAATCATTTTTTGTAATGATGAGAATTGATATTGATCATTACAGAAACCGTACCAGATGTCATTAGAACGCATATAAACAGACATATTTAGTTTATCATTTAGTATTGTAAACTGAACTGCGTAAGTACAAGGAGTATCTTTCTTGTATTTATCGAACTCTTTACAGTCATATATACTTATTGCAGCATGTCTTGTTTTAGGGTTTTGTCTAAGCTTAGCAATTACATAATCAATTTGACAATTACGTTGCCATTGATAACCGTAATTAGAATTAACTTTTCTATTACTATCAGCCATACGTTCCCATATCGGTGGTATTTTACCATACAGTTCTCCTAGTTTATCAATACTAGGGTCACCTGATAAATACCATTGCCATTCGGCTTCAGCATATTCTAAACTCCAGTTACGTTCTTTGTTTGTAATGTGATTGTCTAATGGATTTTTAATATAGAAACCACAATTAAATATAGCTTTAGTATTATCAAAATCTACACCATTGGTAATAGATTCGTTAAGTAAAGCTTCATATGCTTCATTAGCATTGTCATAACTATTTCTCATATTTGTTGTAATAATATTTATAAAATTTAAATATCTCTTCCCATATTTGTACTTTTTTATATAGGTAAGGTGATCTGTTTGTTTTTCCGTTTATCTCTATGTCTATGTGCCATTCCATTGTGCTATGCGCGTATGGAGATATTTTAATCCCGTTGTTTATACACCACTGCATAGCTTTTCTTTCTTCAGTATTAGCCATATGATAACCCATGTCTATTCTTTTTCTAGCCATTTATTCCCAAGGCATAGCCTCGTTATCATTTACTAGAGGTGAGTGTGGTACAAAACAACCTGATCTTGGTTCCCAAGTAAAATGAGCCTCAGCTCCGTTTTCACCTAAGTTTTGAAACTTAACTTTTAGTATTTTTGCTTTAACGGTTTTTTCTTCATAGTTCCTGTGAACTAATATACCGTGATAACTAGCATCATACCATTCACCACCACCTTTTATATTATACATTGTTGGCTCTTCCATTTTACCGTCTTTATCTTTATACATCTTTGTTGGATGTGCAACTACAAATACAAGTACATCATATTTCTTAGCAAACGTTTCTATTTTAGTTAGATATTCCATTGTATAACGATTAACATCTTCTGTTTTACAATCAACATCTCTAACTTTATTAAAAGGATCAATGACTAAGCATTTAATACCTTTACGTTTTACTAATTCAGCACCTTTACGTAACACAGACTCTAATGTATAACGTTCCATGTCTATAAAAAAGTAATTATCGTTTACATGCCCTGCTACTTGATTCCATTTGTCTCCGTGTATATCTTTAGACGACGGCATACCTTGCCAAGTCTTACGCATTAATTTATGCGCATGTAAATATGTAGGAGCATTTTCAGGAGATGCAAAAGCTGTTTTCCAACCATAATTATTATTATAACCTACAACCATTTGGTCAACAAAATCAGACTTACCGCTACTAGGTATGCCAGTAACAGTAATAAACTGACCGGTGTACGTGCTAAATATTTCGTCAAAATTGTTAAGCCCAACTTGATAACCTTTCTTAAAGCCATTACGAACGAAGTCTGTAACTTCATCTTCAATATCTTTAAACGTTGTAACATTTTCAAGCGGTACTGGTCTAGCTTGCTGTATACGTTCTGATAATTTTTCTTTGCCATGTGTTATTAAATATTCATTAGCATCTTTACAGTCATCAAACGACGCGAGGTAACAAACTTCAGCTCCAAGTCTGCGGACTAATTCTGATTGTAATGCTTGTCCTGCTTCATCTGAATCAACTGCTAGTATTATCTTTTCTTTATCTTCAAAGTAATCTATACAGTTATCAAGATAGTCTAAATTATTACTATTCAACGTGGCACCATTAGGAACTGATATTGCATTTTTAATACCAGCTTCGTGTAACGCTAACACGTCCATTTCTCCTTCAGTTATAACGCAAGTGTCATAACCTACTATACTATTTATATTATAGAATACTTTTTCAGCACCCTTATATAATTTAAAGTTCTTTCTGCCATCGCGATACTTAACATTAATAAGTTGATCGCCCATGAAATAATTGAACTTTATAGTGTTCTCGGCTTTGCCGGTCTGTGGCATATACTCAGAGCCCTCACTGACTTTACATTCAGTAAGGGTTTGCTGAGATATACTTCTTGTTTTAAACCATTCAACTACCTTGGAGCTAGGCTCTTTAAGAGTAATAGCTTCAGGCCTTATATAAGCTTTCTCGCTAGCTCCTTTACGTTGATACGTATGGAGTTGAAAAGTTGTATTACAATTGTGACAAGTACCGAGACCACGTTCCCAATCATAAGACGCACATTTGGCCTTTTGATTTTTGGGTTTCCTATCGTGAGAACACAAAGGGCATATACCCTGTGTTTTCTCTTCTAGGCCATATTGATTGAATTCATCAATCAAGAATCCATTGATCTCTCTGTCCTGCATTTAGTTATTTAATTTAATTAAAATGGTAAATCATCTTCTGGTGCAGCGCTCGATGGCTGAGCCATTTGTACTTGTTTTGTTTGTTCTGGTTGGTCTTGTCTAGGTGCTGCTGCTACGTTATCTCCGTTAGTCCACACCACTTTAACATTACCTAGATAAGTTTTAGCTACCTTAGCTTCTCTTTCCTCTTTTGTTTGATCTACAATTACTGGACCTTGGTTACCAAACTGATCAACCTCGTCGTTTAATGTAATTGTAATTGGTAAGTATTTACCTTTTTTACCTATGATGATTTTATCTTTAGGTATTTCATTAAGGTTAATACTAGCTTTAATTATACTTGCCATATTAATATGCGTTTACTTGATTAAACATTCTTGTTATTTGCTCTTTAGTAGCACCAGTTGTTCTTCTTAAGTTGTCTACAGCTTTTACATGGTTATGTCCTGTATAAAAGTTGTTTACACTTGTGTTGATTCCTGATACTGTACAGATTTTCTTTCTTGTTCTTGCCATGGTTTAAAGGGTTTTAGTTAAAAAATATTGTTTAGGATCAAAGTCCTCAGACTTATAAAATAATTCATAAGCTTGTACTGCTCTTTGTACTTTATCTTCGCCACGAGCATAAAACTCTTGTGAGCAATCGAAGATACCTATTTGATGTGTGTTTTTATCTATTGCAATAAATAACATTTCATAACCAAATAGTTTACTGTAAATATAAGCTTGACTATCATAGTTGTACTTGGATGCTGAATACTTAAACTTTGTAATGTCTGCTGTTGTCTTTAAATCAATAATCAGCTTTTCATCATGGTTTACAATATCAGCTTTACCTTTCCACATTTGACCTTCAAGCTCTGTAATACCTGGTTGTTCATACTCTACGTTGCCTGATCTTATTAAGTCTTTACATACTTCGTTGCCTAGCATCTTTTCTGTCATTAACTCTATTTGATCTACTTCGTGTTGTAATAAACATAATTCACCACCAGATATCTCTTTGTATGCTTTAGTATTTCTAGTTGTAGCTTCTATTATCTTAAACTTCTTAAGCTTATCTGGCTCAAGTATAGCTGTATGAAAATATCCACCGACTAGAAACGCAGGTCTTGGTGCTTGCTGCTTTCCTAATGCTAAAGGGTTTGTCAATAGCGTAGAGATGTCTGAATTACTAAGATACTTTTTACCAAAGTCTCCATAATAATTATTGTCATCTTCTAAGGCTTTTAAAACCTCGTCTTTGTTCATACTACAGTGTTGTTAGTTCTTGCTCTGCTTCTTTAGACAGGGCATACTTTGCTTTAATAGCATCTAATTTACCTCCAGCTTTAATATAATCTTTAGCTTTTGCTAATTGTTCAGCTGTTATTTGAGATTTAGTTTTTGGCACAAATTTCTTTTTGCCGTGATCATTTGTCGCGTCACTGTCAGCTGTGTCGTCTATCAGAAACAAATTACCTAATGCGTATTTTTTAGCATATGAAGATGCAGAACCAAATTGCTGAGGCGTGTTCATACCTTTTTGATTCAAGTCTACACCAACAATTGCAGTTGCTTGCATATAGTCTTTTCCGTCATACAGGCTAGCTATTGATCTCATAATAGGTAGACCTGCTATTTCTTCAAGACTTTCGTTAATTGTTACTGATACTCCTAACTCTAAGAGAAAGGGTTTTGTTGCTTCTAGAATGTCTTCGGCTGATCTGAAGTTGTACTTGCCGAAGGAGTTAAATCTACTTTTCTTCGATTTAAACTTTGTTTGGATTGTCGCTAATTTTTCGTTTATGTTCATTCGTTCTTAGTTAAATTGCTTATTAATATAATTACATGTATTAGATTTAATTTACAGGTAATCAAGTACTTGCGAGTGATCTACGTTGTCTATTAATTTTTGTACCGCTTGTTTTTTAAGCTCTGATACTCTCACGTAATCGCTTGCTCCTGTTATACCTAATGTTGATGCTATTTCTTTAGCTGATTGTTTGTCACAATCTAATCCATAGCTTAACCTTAATACTTCAAATTCTTTTTCGTTTAAATGTTTCTTCAACAAACCTACTAAATATATGTTTAATAGTTGTATGTTGTATGGTTCTGATTTGTCAGGTATTTGATACATAGAATTTTCATCATCTGTGTCAGGCTTTGCGTCAATAGATAAAAATATACTATTAAAAAACATTGCAACCATTTTTTGGTCTTTCCCATTATCTCTACGTATTTCATTTAATTTATGTTCAGGTATACGTATATCACCTCTATTTTTATCAATAGCTCTACGTATAGCACCTTTAATTCTTTTTGATAAAAAAGATTTTAATGTTTTTTCTACGTCTTCAGATTCGTTTAATACTAACCAGTCAAGTCTATCAACCGCTTTTGTAAGACCTGCGCTACCTTCTTGTATTATATCGTTAATACTCATAACACCTGAAGCTTGTTGTGTTGTTGAAAACTTACGAGCTATATTTTCTACTAATGGTAAAAATTTAATAATTAAATCTTTTCTAGATAAATTAGAGTAATCTAAATCTTCGTCAGGCATACAAGCTTTGACATCTTCTTTGTATCGTATATAATTCTTTACGTTATATTTTTTCATTTAAAAGTTTTTTTTCATGTTTTAATTCTTTATTTATATTTCTTAATACTGTTCTTGTCGAGCAATCAAGTAATTCAGCCACTTTACTCCACGTTATTTTTTTACTCATATCATTTAAATCTAACATGCATTGGTATATAGCTTCTTCATCTACTTGAGATGATCTACCTAATAGTTGTCCTACAATTTGCATCTTTTGTTTGAAATCAAGGTTACAATAATCTTTAAATATTATTTTACGTTGTTTATTACGTGGAGCGTATACACCACCTCTGTAAGTGCTTTCAATAACATTAGTTATACTACTTTCATCTATTTTAAATGTAATAAAACCGTTATTAATATCACATATAAATCTAACAATTCTAGCGTGTAAATCTGCATCATATCTGTTTAAATGACATAATACTAAACAATGCCAAACTAATGATTTATAAGACGTTATTTTAGATTTACTATTAAATAAATGATAATGCTCGTGTGTACCATCTTCGTAGTAATCGAAGTACTCAGTACTATAAGTAGGATCATCATTAATAGGACTACGCCTATATATAATCCTATTGTCATTTAAATATTCTATTTTACGTTGTGACATTAGCCTATTACTCTTTTATTCTTATTAGCTTTTGTCACCCTTGGTTTAACAAAATTTTTAATTTTGGTTCTTGTGTTGAAAACGTCTGTCTCAACTAAATGTTTGTATAATTTTCTTCTCATCTGGTCTAAATATTAATGGTTCGTCTTTTGCTGCAACTGTATACTTTTCTTGTTCATAGTAATTCCAATAAGCCGTAATGCTACAACCTGGAACCTTGTATTTGTCGGGCATACATTGTGGAGGTTCTTCGAAAGTACTGTTTGGAATACCTGGAGGTGTAGTTTTTAATATATCTGCGCATTTTGTAATTGTTAAATGTGTTTTGTTATATCGTTTTGTATATTCATTACCTAAAGCTATCATATGATCATATAACCAATTGTACTGCTTTATGTTTTGTCTACACCATATAGTTGACGGATGGTTGTAATGTGCTTTTTTATACGGCACATAATCTCCGTTGTCATAATGATGATGCGCAGTACAAAGCATCTGGGCTGATTCTAAGATCATTTTAACCACATGCTTATTGTATTGTATCTGTGCAGCTTTTGCAGGGTCTGAATCTAAATAAAATATATTCATCTGTAGTGTTCGTCTAGTAACTGATTAGCAACTTCTAGGCTTATCATGTTATTGTTATATAATTTCCATATTAGTCTACTCATAGTTTCTGATGCATTTGTAAAATGGATGTCTGTAACTACCTGCTTTAGTACGTTCGAAATATGTGAACGTTGCTGTTTTGCCGATGTAGTCATGAATGTTGTTTTGTATATCAGTTAAGTCTTTGTAAGTAAAACCTTTACCTGGAGGACAACCGAACTTAACACCTTCGCTGTCCATCATAAAGAACTTACCTAATGTACCTTCACGTTTACCTTTACCTGCTTCATAACCAATAATTGTAGCTTCGTCATCGTGAAAGTCTTTAAACTTTTGTAAGTTGTAAGAACGTTTGCACTGATAAGGACCGTCAAGACGTAATATAGAGCCTTCATAACTGTTAGATAAGTTAATACCGTGTGTAAGTTTAGAGTCACTCTCATTGTAAACTCTAGTACTTGGTACATATTTAACACAATAAGAATACATATCACTAGTTACAAGATTTCTCATACGTGTTGAATAGTTTTCAGAGCCATTAGCATAATCATAACAATGAAACTGTACTAGTTGTTTAGATTCAGCTCTATCATCTGCTGTAGGTTTTTGTTTACGTACAAGAGATATAATCTTTTCGAAGTTATCACGTAAATCGTGGTTGTACAACTCGCCGTCGAGTATAACATCTTCGTTTTCACTGAACAAAGGTTTAAGATCTTGTAATATGTGCTCAATGTTGAGCCACGGTTTACCTGTACGAGAGTATGCATATACTTCGCCTTTGTCATTAAGTTGGATTACACAGCGTACGCCGTCAAGTTTTGGTTGCATGTAGACTTTATTAGTCCAGTCGATTGGTTTTGAATCAACTTTGTATGCGAGCATTGGTTTTATCATATATTATTTAATTTAGTTTCTATTTTTATTATTTCTTTTTGTATTATTGCACACTTAGTGTAGTCTTCGTCTTTAAGATAAGAGTCTAACAGTGTCATTAGCTTTGCAAGCTCAGCTAGTAACACCTGCTCTTCATCTTGCGCCGGTGGCACAAACTCTTGTAGATCAGCAATAAGATCATTGTCCCACTGTCGTTGCTTTTCATCAAGAGCTTGTATAACTATGTCAGCCACACGTATCGCCATTTGTTCTATTTGTTTATCGGTCATATATATTATCCGTTATTATTTGTTTTTTGTTTGTAATTAATCTTTTAAGTATACAAATTCTTGAGCTTTCCAATCAGTAAAGTCATAATCACCGTGTTTAGCTACTTGCTCATCACTTTTTTTATACTTTTTTATTAGTTTATCAGGAGTACCAACAAATACATTTATTTCTTGATAGTTATCATAGCAACTAACCCACACGTCTGGTTTACCTACCCACACTACCCACGTGTATTGATGTTCTATATTTTTTACATTAGGATATAAGTATTGACTATTACAGTGCATATCTTTAACTAAATGAGATGCGATTCTTGAGCCATCACCAAAGTTTGTAAAACCTTTATCTTCCTGCATATAATTAATCCAATTAGCTAATTCTATACCGTGGTATTCAGGGTAACCGTCGTGATGTAAATACATATTTACGTAGCTTTTGTCAGCTAACTCTTCTGGTTCTACCGCAAAACCTTTTACATATTTTTCTGTTTCTTTTCTATGGACTACCATAGTTATACTTCTAGTACTCATATTAGTTATTTGCTATTAAGTTTAACATATCTGTTGATGGTTGTATGTAACCTTCATCTTCTAATTCATCTTTACATAAGTTAGTGTAATGCTCATCTAGTTCCATATACAAATCTTGTATAGCATCTTGTATCCAGTATTCACCGTCATGTAGCATAGATAAATATATTTTAGCATCGCCGTGATCATTATCATATACAGCTTGTTTAAATTCTTCTGCAAGATCATTATCGTAATAGAATACATTTTCACTTACGCAAATATCACCGTTACTGTCATGAGTACTTACATACACGCTATAGCCATCAGCTGTACTTTCTTCGTATATATAATGATTACAGTCATTTGACCAGTCATCGGTTAATTCTAAATCGAAATGTTTACACACTACTTTTCTTACGTGATCTTCATCATGTGAATCTTTTTCACCGAAACCTTTTTCGATCATTTTTTGTTCTAGTTTTTCTTCGTACTGTTCTTCGTACTTTTTAATTGAGTCTGACATAGTTTATATTTAATTGTTATTTAAGATTTTATCGCCGTATAAGAAATCAGTTACCTGCCAATCGCTAGTTGATAACTCAGCAAACGCAATAATATCTTTGATTTCTTGCATTGTTAATTGACTGTATACTTGCTTGGTACTCAGCACGTTATAAATTTCATTTATTGACATATTATACTTTTCATAGTCTTGATTTAGTTTGACTAAAATTTCTGGTTTGATTTCGTCTATTAGCATATTGTTGTTTATTATATTATCCAATTGTATTTGTATTTTGTTTGTAACTAGTTGAGGAATCGAACCTCAATACTCGTCAGTAGTCGTATATAGAGCACCTCTTTTTAGAACTATATATGCCATACCTAGTTATCAGCTAGCAATTCAGTTATGTGTCTCGCGGAGTTCATAACGATCCCTCGCCCGTCCGACCTAATTAACTTACTCGTCTAGCAATGTGTCGCCTTTGCGACTAACTCCATTCTTGGAGCATTATAATTGCCATATCTTTTATGGACTTTAATTCTTCTTCCGTGAGGTCATTATAGTTTACTATACGTTCAAGTGTAGTTTCTATTGTATTAATTAAATAACATGCCTCTTTTTCTACTATAGTCATATCTATTCTGCTATCCATGTTAAGCCTTTATAGTTAAACCATTCTGTAATACCTGCTTGTTCTTTTTCTTCATTGTATATAAAGCCAAATGTTGGAGGTAATTCGCCTACAGCATAACCTTTATACTTTAGACCTTCGCTAGTTTTAGCGGTAGTTTTCGATGTGAATTTTATTCTTTGCATATTATATTAATTTTAAGTTAAGTTCTTGCGCTACATAGTTTACATGTTTAGAAGTGGTTGGACTTGATGTCATGCCATTTACTCTCCATGGCACTTTGTGTAATTCAGTGCCAACTATCTCTGCTACTAGAGTATCATAGGAATATACATTACTACCTATTACTTTTAAATTTTGTTTATATCTTTCTAGTTTCATATTTAATTTATTTTCTACGCCATGCTTTGTGTACAGCAGCTGATAGTTCTTGTGATACAATTTGTACTTCTAACACTTGCTTGTTAGCTATGATAGGTATATAGCTATAAAGTTGAGTGGTGCTACAGTTGACACAAGTTCTATAACCTAAGGCTAAACGACCTTGAGGAATTACATTTGTACATTTACATTTCATATTTATTTGTTTATTATATTATCCAATTACTGATTTGTTTTGTTTGTAATTGAGTCAGTGTACTTATTCATTAACACATACATATCATTCCAAGTATGCTCTTTGTAACAGGAGGCACAAAAACCTGCATCATATACTTTTACTTCAACGATTTTTTCTACAGTTTTTTCTATTATTACCGCGTTACCTTGACCTAACTTATAACAACTATATGACAATAGAGCTATAAGTGTTATTAAGGTCAATGCTTGTTTACTGTTCACTGTTGATAGATTTAGAAGTTACTATTTTTTCTACATCTTGCCATTGATACCATTCCATATCAAGATCATTTAACTTATTTTGAATTTCAGTTACTTTTTGTTGCTTACCGTTATCAATACCAGTTAGGTATCCACCGATAAATACTATACACGCTAGTGCAATTGCTTTCTTTTTATTCATATTATTTAATTGTTGATTAATTTATTAATTATTAAGTTCATTACGTACTCATGAGCGTCATTCATATCATCACCGTCAAGATCAAGATCACTATAAGATAACTCAGTTGCTACAGTATTATATATTTTGTGTGTTATTTGAGGAACTAGCTTGCTTGCCATTTCGTCGAGTTGTTTCATTTTTGCCATTAGTCTCCTGTGTAATTATTGTGGTTATTATCATACATATATTGCATTGCTTTGTCATGAAGTGCATTACACTTACGATAGTACTCTGCTTTGTCTTGATTATCATCGCGCCATTTAGCTACATCATCATAATTAGGTGAAGTAAATGACCTGTTTTCAATGCGACAAGTGTATAAGTTTTGTGTATTATGTTTTATTATTCTCATATTATTATTATCCATTTAGCATTTGATTTAGTTTGTGATTATTATACTTTGCCCAGTATTGTCTTTCAATAGCAATTATTTGAGCTTGAGTTAATTTTATTACTTTATTATGCTTGTGTTTTCTTTTACTCATTTAATAGTCATTGTTATTAATTCAAATTCTTGTTTGGTAATTAAACCTTCGAGTAATGCTATATACTCATGAGTGACATCTCTGCCTGTATATTTATTTATTATAATCATAGTTGACATAGTGAGAATCGAACTCACATTAACCATTATGTCAGGTTGTCATGACAGTTTGTCACTACACTAACTCAACACCGCGTAAAACAGTAGGTATATTGTTAGTTGCTGTATAAGATTTGTACTTGATAAAGCAATTCATAGCATTTAGTTTATCTTTCATGATTTCATAAGCAATATCATGATTGTATTCAATAGTGATACCTTTTTTGTTAGTGAATGAGATGAGTTGATTTTTACCGATTAGTGATTTGCGGATGACAAATCTTTTAGAAATTAAAGTTGACATAGTTATTATAGTTTTATTTAGTTATTATATTGTTATTATCCAGTTAGTTAAGTGTTTTGTTTGT
>Ga0209232_1001215_pt1 | contig 14211 bp, 14 predicted proteins | sample ETNvirenome_2_60_FD_184066 | JGI IMG/M metagenome (GOLD analysis project Ga0209232, IMG submission 184066) | Marine viral communities from the Pacific Ocean - ETNP_2_60 (SPAdes) (version 2) | ecosystem: Environmental > Aquatic > Marine > Oceanic | place: Pacific Ocean | collected 2013-06-22
ACAGATCAACAAGTAAACTTCACACCAACTGCTACAACTATAACAGAAGATAATATGCAGGTGTTTATCAATGGTGTTCAACAGACACCTACAGTAGATTATTCTATTGGTGACCCTGCTGTTACCTTTGCAGATGCTGTTGCTGCAAATGTTGGTGATCAAATAGATGTCTGTATAAGACGTACATAAATACAAAAAAAGTCAGTATAAATGGCGAATCCAAGCACTAGACAAGAATTAGCTGAATATGGGAAGAGACAATTAGGAGCTCCTGTATTAGAAATAAATGTAGCTGACGAACAGGTCGAGGATCTATTGGATGATGCTATCATATTATATCAAGATAGACACATGGAAGGTGTTGAATTGATGTATTTGAAGCATAAGATAACTCAAGATTTTTTAGATGCAACTAGAGCGAGAGGAGATGATTTATCAATAGGTATAACAACTTCAACTGGAACTACTAATATAACTGGTGTAGGTACTACCTCATTTGTATTTGAAGAGAACCAAAACTTTATTCAGATTCCTGATGCTGTAATAGGAATAGAAAGAGTATTTAAATTGGATAACCGTGCTATCAGCACAAACATGTTCAATATTAACTATCAATTATTCTTGAATGATGTTTATTTCTTTAGTTCAATGGAACTATTGAGTTATGTTAATGTGAAAAAATATCTTGAAGATCTTGATTTCATACTACACCCAGATAAAGCAATACGTTGGAATAGAAGGCAGAACAGACTTTATCTTGATGTGGATGCATCTAGTATGCAAGCAGGTGATCATCTAATTATTCGTTGTTACAGAATGTTGGATCCAAATGATTTCCCTAAAGTATATAATGATAGATTTATCAAGAGATATTTTACTGCTTTATTGAAGAAACAGTGGGGACAAAATATGATGAAATTCCAAGGAGTGAAACTTCCTGGTGGAGTTGAACTCAATGGTAGACAGATGTATGAAGACGGTGTGTCTGAGATTCAAGCTATAGAAGAGAAGATGAATAATGAATTTGAATTACCACCATTGGATATGATTGGCTAATGGCATTAAATCCATTTTTTCAACAAGGTACTCAATCTGAACAAGGTCTGGTACAAGATTTAATCGACGAACAGATTGCAATGTTCGGGGTAGAGTTTGTTTATATGCCTCGTGTATTCGTCAATACAAAGACGATTATGAGGGAAGTGTCTAGTTCAAAATTTGATAGGTCATTTCCAATTGAAGGATATATTGAATCACACGATGGATTTGATAGTAACTATAATCTCCTAACAAAGTTTGGTGTTAGGTCTACTGCTGAAATGAAGATTGTTATATCTCAAGAGAGATATAATAACTATGTACTACCAATGATGGCAGGGCAGAGGGGATTATCTAAGAATCCAACACGTCCACTTGAAGGTGATTTACTTTATTTTCCATTCAGGGATTTACTTTTAGAAATCAAGTACGTAGATGATGTAAGTACTTTCTATCAGTTACGTAAGAACTATACATATACACTTCATACAGAACCATTCGAGTACGAGGACGAGGTAATTGCTACTGGTATAGAAACTATTGATGATGATATGAAGACTGCTGGTTACAATGCCACATTGACACTTCTCGGTATTGGTAATACAGCCCAAGCATATACTTCTTTAACAAATGGTGTTGCTTCTATTTTACTTACAAATGGAGGAAGTGGATACAATGCAAGTCCCGAAGTTAGGATATCTGCCCCTATTGGTGGTGGAGTAACTGCTACTGCTGTGGCGATTACAACCTCATCAACCTTCCATGGAAGAAGAGTAAGTTCGATTTATGTTACCAACCCTGGTACAGGTTATACTATGTCTCCATCTATCTCATTCCATCCTGAAGATGGTGTGGGTTCTGGTGCTGCTGCCGTAGTTGGTGTAGCGACTAATTCAGGTGGTGTTGGTATTATTACTATAACTGATACTGGATCTGATTATATCTTCCCACCAGATGTTACATTCAGCTCTGCCCCTGCTGGAGGTAGAACTGCAACAGGAGAAGCATTCCTTTGGAACGATAGTCTCTACGAAATTAGGGTTACAAATCCTGGTTATGGATATACTGTTCCACCAACAATTACAGTTGGACATGCTGGTACAACTGGTATAGGAACATTCAAATATGGTAACTGGATACAGGGTAGAACATCTCTTTCAACTGCCTTTGTTACAAGTTACGATGCACCTACACTTACACTTACTGCTAGAAACCTCAGTGGTAACTTCAGTGTTGGTGAACTCATCGTCAATAATGATGGAGCACAGTACCGTCTAAATACGATTAATTATGATGATACTGATGATACTTTCAACAGTGGTGTAACCATTGAAACGGAAGCTGATTCAATACTTGATTTTACAGAGAAGAATCCTTTTGGTGAGGTCTAATGGTTGGTAATTATTTTTACAATGAAACAATAAGGAAAACTGTTATTGCATTTGGTACTTTATTTAATAATATAAAGATCAAAAAATTTGCAAGTGATGGTAAGTCTATTAGTCAGGTCAAGGTACCTATTGCCTATGGTCCAATTCAACGTTTCATTGCACGAGTTGAACAGCAATCAAATTTTGATGATAATGTAGCAATTACATTACCTAGATTATCCTTTGAGATATCTTCATACAGTTACGATGCAACAAGAAAGAGTGCACCGATAACTAAGTTTACTATGAAGTCTCCCAATGATAAGACTAAGTTAAAGAAAATGTACTTACCTGTTCCTTATGATGTAGGGTTCAGACTTAGTTTTGCTACAAAATTACAAGATGATGCTTTACAAATAATAGAACAAATACTACCATTTTTCCAACCAGCATATACAGTTACTATTAATATGTTAGAAGGTGTTGAAGAGAAGAGAGATATTTCATTTTCCTTAGCAAACGTTTCATTTACTGATGAATACGAAGGTGATTTTTCAACTAGAAGATTCATCCAGTATGATCTAGATTTCGTTGCGAAAACATACTTTTATCAAGAGGTACCAACAGATGAAAACGGAATTATCAAAAAAGTTCAAATCGATTACTCTACCGCTATCCGAGCTCCAAGGGAGCAACGATACACTGTTGTTCCACAAGCCACCAAAGATTATAATGACGATGTTGCCAATTCCTTATCTTCGGGAGTTGATAAAGTCAAAACCCTAATCAAGGTTGTTAATGGTGCTACATTTGTTCCAGGAATGTACATAGAGATTGATCAAGAAGTAATGAGAATAAAAGAAAGAGATGGTAATAATTTGATAGTACAGAGAGGTGCGTTTGGTAGTAATCCAGCAATACATAATGTGGGTGCTGCTATTAATATGGTAAATAGTACAGACTCTGATTTAATTCCAGCAGGTGATACATTTGGATTCAGTGAGTCCAGATCATTCTTCGATGCTGATGGTAAGGAATGGAGTCCGACGTTAGGAACTGATGTATGACGTACCCTGCACCAGATGTACTTCCTTATGATGAATGGTTTGATCCAAATCATGATTGGCAAAATCCTTTAGACTCAATGCCCGTGGCTACAGACGACAAAAAAACTTTACATGAAATAATGTATGATGAAGCTACCAAGAATGGTAGTACTATCTCTCAAGGTGGTTCAGAATTCCTTCATGAGGCAAATCCTAGACCCGAAGAAGAGGTAGCAGAATGGATTACTGATGAATATGCTCCAAGTGATGTTGAGTATGACATTCCTTATGATCCAAATTATAAACCTGATGGTCCAGTACCAGGATCCCCAATGCTAGACGGATAATGGAAAAGTATTCTGATGATGATAAATTTTCTGCTATTGATGCTGCATTAAGTGTCAAGACAGAAATAGCAAAAGAGTCTGGTTGTGTTACTAGATCCTCCCAAGCAAAGCTTGTAAGAGATCAAACACCAGAGGCAGACTTTGAATATTCTCGTGCTCAGTTATACAATTTAGTAGAGAAAGGTCAGGAAGCAGTGAATGGTATTCTTGATGTTTGTCAAGATTCACAGCATCCAAGAGCATATGAAGTTGCTGGTCAATTGATTAAATCAGTTGGAGATGTTACAGATAAGATAGTTGATCTACAAAAGAAAATGAAAGATCTTGAGAAAGAAGACAAGCAAGTACAAGTAACTAATAACTCACTTTTTGTTGGTAGTACTGCTGACTTACAAAAAATGATTAAGAAAGGTCTCCTAAATAACAAAGACAAATAGTTCTATTATGGACAATACAAAGTTAGATAATATAAGAAACATTGTGCGAGAGAAACAACTTGCTAAAGAAGCTTGTGCCTCATCATCTGCTGCTGCAGCTAAAAGAGAAGCAGAACTCCAAAGGAAAGAAGCTCTAGCAAAGAAAAAATTAAAAGAAGAAACTGATGAAAGTGTGAAATATTATTCTGGACAAGATAGAAATCCTAATACAGGTTTCCCTAAAGCAATTAAATCTGAAAAGAAAAGAAGATCTGAAAAGAAGTCTACTGGTGTAGATTATAAGTTAATGCATAATTCATATGATCCAACATTAGTAGAAGCACCAAATCAAAATAGATATAGACAACATGTTGCTACTGGTGGTAAGGATGTATCTGGTGGACTTGCTAAACGTGATCCAAATCAAACCAGTGTTCAGAAATCAAATGATAAAGGTAGTGCATTAGCAAAGAATCCTGTAAGACCACCTAACTCACCACAGACAGAAAGGATACCTAAAGGAGGAGCACTTTCTACTCAGGTGAAACCAAGAAAGGATGGTATAAAGAATTATGGTAAGAAGAAGAGTTATGTTAAATTCATGAAGGGTGCTAAAGCAGCAGGTGGTGTTGCTGGAAAAGTAGCAGGGGTTGCAGGTAAGGTAGCTAAAGTAGCAGCTAAGACAGCTGCATCTTCTATTGGTGGTCTTAATCAAGGCTACGGAAAATCATCATGGGATAGGTAATGCCTACAAAAAGTGACATTTATCTTGGTAATCCGAATCTAAAGAAAGCTAATACTCAACAAGAGTTTAGTGAAGAGGATATTGTAGAATTTGTTAGGTGTAAAGACGATCCAGTATATTTTACAGAGAAGTATATAAAAATTGTCAACGTTGACGAAGGTCTGGTCGGTTTTGACATGTATAAGTTTCAGAAGAAACTAATTAGAAATTTCCATAAGCATCGTTTCAATATATGTAAGATGCCTCGTCAGACTGGTAAATCAACGACGGTGGTGTCATACTTACTTCATTACGCAATATTCAATGATAATGTCAACATCGGAATCCTTGCAAACAAAGCAGCAACTGCTAGAGATTTACTCGGACGATTACAACTGGCATATGAAAACTTGCCGAGTTGGATGCAGCAGGGCATCGTTGCTTGGAACAAGGGATCAATGGAACTTGAGAATGGTTCCAAAATTATAGCAGCATCTACCTCAGCATCTGCTGTTCGAGGTATGTCATTTAACATCATCTTCCTTGATGAGTTCGCATTCGTGCAGAACCATCTGGCGGATGATTTTTTTGCGTCTGTTTATCCTACTATATCTTCTGGTAAATCAACTAAAGTTATAATAGTATCCACCCCTCATGGTATGAACCACTTCTATAGAATGTGGCATGATGCTGAACGTGGGCAGAATGAGTACACTCCAACAGAGGTACATTGGTCTGAGGTTCCTGGTAGGGATGCTAAGTGGAAAGAACAAACTATTAGGAACACAAGTAAACAGCAGTTTGCTATTGAGTTTGAATGTGAGTTCTTAGGATCTGTTGATACATTGATATCAGCAGCTAAGCTGAAAGCAATGGTATATGAACAACCTGTAGAACAGAATGGTAAGATTTCAATATACGAAAGACCATTCAAAGGAAGGGATTATATTATAACTGTTGATGTGGCAAGAGGTATCTCGAAGGATTATAGTGCCTTTATAGTGGCTGACATTACAGAGTTTCCATATAAGATTGTAGCAACGTATAGAGATAATGAAGTAAAACCTATGCTATTCCCTTCTATCATAGAAGAAGTTGGTAAGGCATATAATAATGCATATGTACTATGTGAGGTAAATGATATTGGAGATCAAGTAGCATCTATATTATTCTACGATCTTGAGTATGAGAATCTATTGATGGTTGCTATGAGAGGTAGAGCTGGGCAAATAGTTGGATCTGGATTCTCTGGAGTAAAAACTCAACTGGGTGTTAAGATGAGTCAGGTTACTAAGAAACTTGGATGTTCTAACCTGAAGACTTTAGTGGAAGAAGATAAACTTACTTTCATGGATTATAATATCATAAGTGAACTTACTACTTTCATTCAGAAGAAACAATCTTTTGAGGCAGAGGAAGGATGTAATGATGACCTAGCAATGTGTTTGGTTATATTTGCATGGTTAGTTGCACAAGATTATTTCAAGGAGATGACTGATCAGGACGTAAGAAAACGTATATATGAAGAGCAAAAGAATGCGATAGAACAAGACATGGCACCATTTGGATTCGTATCAGATGGGTTTGACGATTTGGAAGAAGAAGTTGTTGATAGTAATGGTGATGTATGGAAGTCTGATGAGTATGGAGACAGATCGTTCATGTGGGAATATCACGTTTAGTCTGTGAGAATCCCCGCTAAATACGCTTTTCGATAAATAATCTATAGTCAATTCAGGGACAGTAGGGAGTTAGAATGGCACTTCGATTAGCATCTCCAGGGATTTCAATAAAAGAGGTTGACCTAACTCGTGGTGGCGTGGATTTTAGTATCAACGTCGTTGGGGGTTTTGTCGGTCCTTTTAGGAAAGGTCCTGTAAATGAAATTACACGAATCAATAGCGAAAAAGAGCTAGTGGACGTGTTTGGTGAGCCAGGGGTGGGAACCACTGACTTCCATTACGAGACTTTTAATGCAGCGAGCAATTTTCTATCTTACGGTGGTAAGTTAGATGTTGTTCGATCTGCTGGAGGAGATCTCAAGAACCCGAACGCAGGGGTTGGTGTTGCATACACAACTCCTTTGGTTATAGAAAATACAGATGATTATAATAACAATCATGCTGATGATGTGAATTGGTACTTTGCTGCGAAGAACCCTGGATCGTTTGCAAATGACTTGAAAGTTGCTGTTATCGATAACTATGCAGACCAGATACTAACACCGACATTTACTAGCGGTTCAATAAGTAACGTTAGTGTAGGTTATGGTGTTACTCAACATCTAACTGGTCAAACGATTGGTGTTGGTACAGTTACACCTGCAACTGGTATCCTGAAAGGTATTGTTACTGGTAAGACTGCTACATCAGTAGATGTCAGAGTGGTAAGTACAGTAGCAGAGGATGGAACTGAGACATTAGTTGATTATACTCGTAACTCGCAGAAAGAATTCAAGACTGGTAGTTTACTAAACTTTGTGAATTCAAGTGGTAGTACTACTGCATCAGCATCTACAACAATAGTAACTGCTGATTGGTACAACTCACAAAACATTCTGACGAGTGTTGCTGATGGTGGTACTGATTTAGTTACTCTTCCTTGGAAGGCAGTTCTGAATAGACCACAAGTAAACAATTACGTATCAAACCGTGATGGTGACAATGATGCGATTCACGTTGTAGTCATTGACGCTGGTGGTTCTGTTACTGGTGATGTGGGATCTATACTTGAGAAGCACCCTAACCTTTCTAAGGCAAAGGATGCTCAACAGTCAGGTGGAAGGTCAATATATTATAAAGATTTCTTAGCAAATAATTCAGAGAACCTTTGGGCAGGTGCTTCACTAACAAGTGGTGCTGATGCTCATTGGAGTACAGATTCAATAGCATCTGGATTCTCTAGTGGATTTACTCCTGTTACAACAAACGGTGCAGCATGGGGTCAAGACTCTAAGAATGTCAAGTTTAGTTCAATCGGTAATCAAGCATACGATCTAACTGGTGGACTTGATTATACAGGAATCGGAGTATTCAATGCACCATTAGGTGACATACTCACAGCATATGATAAGTTTGCAGATCCTGTAGACAGTGATATTCGCTTCTTACTACAAGGTAGTGCATATCGATCAAAAGAAGAAGAGCAAGCGAAAGCTAACAAGCTCATACAGATTTGTGAAGGACGTAAAGATTGCATTACGTTCATTTCACCAAACAGAGCATCACTTGTAAATGTGACTGATTCTGCTGATCAACTGAAGAATGCACTTGAGTTCTTCGGTCCTATAACATCTTCATCATACGCTATCTTCGATGCTGGTTATCAGTACGTGTACGATAGATTCAATAAGAAGTTTGTTTGGATGCCAACTTCTTCTGACGTTGCTGGTCTATGTGTTAGAACTGATAGGGATAACTACCCTTGGTTCTCACCTGCTGGACAAGTACGAGGTGGTATTAACTTTGCAATCAAATTAGCATTCAATCCTGGTCAAGATGCAAGAGATCAACTCTATTCTGATCGGATCAATCCAATAATCTCACAACCTGGATCTGGAATTATCCTATTTGGTGATAAGACTGGTCTTTCTTATGAGAGTGCTTTCGATAGAATCAACGTAAGAAGATTATTCATTACAGTTGAAAAGGCAATTGAAAATGCTGCTAAAGCACAACTCTTTGAACTCAACGATGCAGGTACACGAAGTAACTTCGTGAACATTGTTGAACCATTCCTAAGGGATGTACAAGCAAAACGAGGTATAACCGACTTCTTGCTTGTTTGTGATGAGACCAATAACACCCCTGATGTTATTGATCGGAATGAATTTATCGCTGATATATTCATTAAGCCAGCAAGATCGATCAACTTTATCGGTCTAACATTTGTCGCCACACGCACTGGAGTATCCTTCAGTGAAGTTGTAGGTACTGTATAAGGAGAACTCAAACCATGGCATTAGATAGGAACATTTTTTCTATACCTAATAACGAGAGATCTATAGATTCTTTCAAGTCCAGACTGGTTAGTGGTGGTGCTCGTCCTAATCTATTTGAGGTTGAGCTAAACTTTCCATCTGGGGTAGGTATATTCGATGATGAGATCGAAGACACAACATACCGTATGTTGATCAAGGGGGCACAGTTACCAGCATCTAACGTTGCTGAAGTAGTAGTACCTTTCCGTGGTCGTCAACTCAAAGTAGCAGGTGATCGTAGATTCGATCCTTGGGTAATTACTGTTGTAAATGACGGTGACTTCAAACTAAGAGAAGCATTTGAGAGATGGGCTAATTTCATCGTAAAAGTATCTGACGGATCTGGTACAATCAATCCTAGCAGCTACTTCTCAGATTGGACTGTAAACCAATTAGGTAGAGCACAAACAGAACTAAACGTTGCAGGTAAAGATAACCCTGCTACACTGCCTGTACTACGTCGTTACCAGATGGTAGGATGTTGGCCAAGTGCAGTTGGTGGTATTGAGTTGAGTTATGATCAACCAGATGCTATCGAAGAGTTCCAAGTAACATTACAAGTACAGTACTGGACTGCATATAACGGTGCAAATGCTGGTTCTGTGGTATAATAAATACAGTATAAGGTAAAATAATATTATGGCCAAGCTTTTTGGTTTCTCTATCAGCGACGATGAAAAGAAGTCGAAAGGTATAGTCAGTCCAGTTCCACCTAATAAGGAGGACGGTGCTGATTATTACCTTTCGTCAGGTTTTTATGGACAGTATGTTGATATTGAAGGAGTATTCCGTACAGAGTTTGACATAATAAAACGTTATCGTGATATGGCATTACACCCTGAGTGTGATACTGCTATTGAACATGTAGTAAATGAAGCAATCGTTAGTGATCTGAACGATAGTCCTGTAGAAATAGACCTAGACAATTTACAAGTTGGTGATAATCTAAAGAAGATTATAAGAGAAGAGTTCAAAGTTGTAAAGGACTTATTAGAATTTGATAAGAAGTCTCACGAGATTTTTAGAAACTGGTATACAGACGGTAGACTTTACTATCATAAAGTAATTGACCTAAAGAAGCCTGATGAAGGTATAAAAGAAATTAGATATATTGATGCTCTCAAGATAAAGTTGATGAGAGTAAAACCTAATGATAAAGAAAGAGGTGCCATGGCTTTACCTAATGCAGGTAAAGATAATGGAGAAGTTCAAAAAGATAGTAAGATTACAGAATTCTATACCTACTATCCTCAAGGAGTAGCACAGAAGTTTGGTACAGTAGCAGGTAAAGGAATAAAGATTGCTAAGGATTCTATTACATATGTTCATTCAGGTCTGGTAGATCGTAATAAAAAGATTACACTTTCATACTTACATAAGGCAATCAAGGGTCTCAACCAGTTGAGAATGATTGAGGACTCTCTTGTTATATACAGACTTTCTCGTGCTCCAGAAAGAAGAATATTCTATATTGACGTTGGTAATCTTCCGAAGGTGAAAGCGGAACAATACCTACGTGATGTAATGCAACGCTATCGTAATAAGTTAGTTTACGATGCTAATACAGGAGAAATTAAAGATGATAAAAAATTCATGTCAATGCTCGAAGACTTCTGGTTACCGAGACGAGAAGGTGGACGAGGCACTGAGATCTCTACGCTCCCAGGTGGACAAAATCTTGGAGAACTTACAGACATCGAGTACTTCCAAAAGAAATTATATCGATCATTGAATGTACCTGAGTCTCGTATTGGAGATACTGGTGGTTTCAATCTAGGTAGATCATCTGAGATTTTACGTGACGAACTTATGTTTAGTAAGTTTGTTGGTCGTTTGAGAAAAAGATTTAGTGCATTATTCCTAGATCTATTGAAGACTCAATTAGTATTGAAGAATATTGTAACACCAGAAGACTGGAATAAGATAGCAGAACATATACAATTTGATTATGTTTATGACAATCACTTTGCAGAACTAAAAGATCATGAGTTGATGACTGAACGTCTAAACATCATGACTGCTATTGAACCATATATCGGTACATACTACTCAAGAGATTATGTTAAACGTAAGGTATTACGTCAGACTGACGAAGAGATAGAAGAGATGTCACAAGAGATGGAAGAAGAAAATGAAGCGGGTGTAGGTGTTCCACTTGAAACGCAGAATGCGATCATGCAGGGACAATTTGCAGATGCTGGTGGGGACATGGGTGCTAATCCTAAAGAACCAGACCTAAATGGTAAGAAAGATGCAGGTATAGCAAAGGCTCCTCAATTAGACATCAAGAAAGCGAAGATATAAATATACTTAGCGTTTTACTAAACATTCATAATGGATACGAATGAATTACTTGGCATGATGGCATCAGATGCTTCACCTTCCGAAGTACATGATGCAATCAAAACTGTATTGTATCAAAAATCATCTGAAAAAGTTGATCAGTTAACTCCTAGTGTTGCAAAAGGAATATTCGGAGACGCTGAAGAACCTGTAGAAGGTGAAGTCGAAGAACCAGTAGCCGCTGCCGTTGAACCAGAACAAGAACAACAGGAAGAAGAATGACAGCATCACAACCATTAAAACTGGTAGCCGATCATGGTGAGTTAACATCTGCTAATGCAACTTCTGTAGTTTCTGACGCACAGATAGTAAAAACAGGTGTCCTGTATGTTGCTTGTAGTTCAGAGAAAAAGAGTGGTCACTTATCAGTTTGCAATACAGCTGCTCAGGCAGGTGTAGGTTCGTTCCATATAGAGAAAGGAAATGACTTCCTTTATCGTTATGGTCACCCTGCAAACGCCCCAGTGTCAGCAATTAGTAAAGCAGCATCTGCTGTTATTACTATAGACCACACAGATAGTAAGATTCAAGTTGGTGACTATGTTACCTTATCTGGATCGGCTGTCGGTGCTTATAATAGCACCATAGCACATGTAGAAGTTACTGCTAAGTCAGCACCACAACAGTGGAATGATTACAAACAGACTATTACAGTTAGTGCAAATACATCTGCCCTAGCAGATTTTACAGGAACCGCAACGTTGTCAAAGTCAGTTATCTTTAGGTTAGCACCTGAAACTTCTGATGGTAGCACAATGCACTTACACGAGGTAGGAATAGGATGAAGTTAATTTCTGAAGAAATTGAATCAGTAGAAGTTCTTACCGAAGAAAAGGATGGTAAGAAAACACTTTATATTCAAGGACCATTTTTACAAGCAGAGATAGTCAATCGTAATAAGCGTTGCTATCCTCTACAAACTATGGTAAATGAGGTAAAGCGTTATTCTGAATCTTTCGTTGAAAAGGGTCGTGCCCTTGGAGAGTTAGGTCATCCAGATGGACCACAGATAAACTTAGATAGAGTATCACATAAAATAACATCTCTTACACAAGAGGGTAATAATTTTATTGGTAAAGCACAGATACTTTCTACCCCTATGGGTAAGATAGCTTCTTCTCTTATTGGGGAAGGAGTAAAGTTAGGTGTATCTTCTAGAGGAATGGGTTCTATTATAAGTCGTGATGGTGTAAGTTATGTCGGTGAAGACTTTATGCTTGCCACTGCTGCTGATATAGTAGCAGACCCTAGTGCACCAGATGCTTTTGTAGATGGTGTGATGGAAGGAAAGGAATGGGTATGGGAAGGTGGAGTATTGCGTGAGCATAGATTAGAAGAGACAAAGAGAACAATAAATACGATGGTAGATCAGAATGTTTTAGAAGCACACAAACTTGCGTTGTTTGCAGAATTCCTATCAGATCTATAGTTGTCTAAATAAATACAGTATAAAACAGGAAAGTTACGGAACGTTAACCAATGGCTGCGAAAAAAACACTAAATGAGATGGAGAACCAGGTTACCAAAGGTGCTAAACCCGCAGAGCCACAACCCAAAACTCCAAACTATGTGCCCGACAATGCACCAATAGAAGATTTGGGTGGTCCTACTCCTACAAATAACAAACCTACAGATGATTCCAATAAGTTGAAGACACCTAGTGCAAAGTTTGCACAGACAGGTGATCCTCAAACTAAGGGAACAGCTGGTACAGTACAATTACCTGGTCCTTCTGCTCTGAAGAGTACAGGATATGGTAAAGGTGCTAACGAGGAAGTAGAGGCAGAATCTGAAGAAGTTGTTTCTGAAGAACCTGCTAACGATGAAACCGTTGTTTCTGAAGAAGAGAAAGTCGAAGAACTAACTATCGATGTTGCTGATGACGTAGCAGCATTAGTAGAAGGTGAAGATCTCTCTGACGAATACAAAGAGAAAACTGCTACAATCTTTGAGGCTGCTGTTAAGTCCAAGATTGAAGAGTTAAAAAGCAATCTAGAAGCTCAGTACGAAGAAAGGCTTGCTGAAGAGTATGCTGGACTTAGAACTGAGTTGACTGAACGTGTTGATTCCTATCTAGAGTACGTTGCAAACGAATGGATCAACGAGAATGCGTTACAAGTCGAAACTGGAATCAGAGAAGAACTCTCTGAGTCCTTTATGAGTGGCCTAAAGTCACTTTTTGAAGAACATTATGTAGAAATCCCTGAAGACAAATATGATGTATTGGAAGCAATGACTTCCAAGTTAGATGAGATGGAAACAAAACTCAACGAACAGATCGATAGTAATGTCGCATTGACTAAGCGTCTATCAGCATCTGTTTCCGACAACATTCTAGATGAAGTAAGTGAAGGTTTGGCGTTATCTCAAAAGGATAAACTCTCCGAACTATCTAAAGGTGTTGAGTTTGAAAGTGAAGAACAATACCGAGATAAGCTCACTACTCTCAAGGAATCGTATTTCAAAGCGAAGCCTGTAGTTGAGTCTCAGGAAGTATCTACTGAAGATGCTATTGCTGAGGACGTATCTCCAGCAATGGAACAATACCTTCAAGCAGTTACTAAGTTCCAATAGTCATTAATTTTAAATTACTCAAACATTAGAGGAAAAGCCAAATGTTCAACTCTGGACAACTCCAGAAGAAGTGGCAACCCCTCCTAGAGGCAGAAGGACTTGAGAATATCAAGGACAACCATAGGAGAGCAGTTACCGCACAACTTCTAGAAAACCAAGAAAGATTTTTAAGAGAGGAACGTGCATTCTTATCAGAAGCACCTCCTACAGTTAACACAGACCCAGGTGGCAGTGGAGCCGCTGGTTTTAGTGGTGGAGCAGGAGCTGGTGGACCAGTTGCTGGTTTCGACCCTGTGTTGATCAGCCTTATCCGTCGTGCAATGCCTAACTTGGTCGCTTATGACCTAGCAGGTGTTCAGCCAATGAACGGACCT
>Ga0209232_1001217_pt1 | contig 14188 bp, 14 predicted proteins | sample ETNvirenome_2_60_FD_184066 | JGI IMG/M metagenome (GOLD analysis project Ga0209232, IMG submission 184066) | Marine viral communities from the Pacific Ocean - ETNP_2_60 (SPAdes) (version 2) | ecosystem: Environmental > Aquatic > Marine > Oceanic | place: Pacific Ocean | collected 2013-06-22
TCGACCGAAGGCGATCGTTTATCGACGGCCGCTTGTATCGTCCCGTGTCTATCCAGTGCCAAGTTTTAACCCCTGTTGACGCGTTTGTTAGTGCAACTTGCCACCCACGTTGGAGTCGATGGATATTATCCCATCTGGTCGGACGTATCTCACTCAGTAGGGTGATGTCGGACACGTCCACTTTGTGTGAATGATCGACGTTTGTTCGATCATAGTCTCTGTTGTTGTTAAAAAGATCACGATCACTCATGCCCTCAGACTTCTCGATCGCCTGCTCTAAAGTATCAGCTTCAATCTCGATCGTCCGCCCACTCTCTTCATCATAAATATCGAATACCATAACATTACCCCTCGCTTGGTTGGTTGCGCAATCGGCCACGATGGCCGCGCACAATAAAAAAATGACCAGTGCCCAACCTAGGACACTGGCCACAAAGTCTAACTCTTTGTTTGAATGATTCACTATGCCTTGACCCAATATCCAGAGTTCACACCGTGACGGGCTAAACTCTTGAACACTTGAGGGACCATAGGATCATCAGCCACGTTACGAGCAAACCAGATAGCGGCCGCGCTCAAGCTGTAGACCTTCGCATATCTCAAAGCTTCTTCAGCTAAGTCATAATGATCTAGCCCGTCGATCGTAGCCTCACACGTTCCGTTGCCGTCGCGGTAGCACTCGACAACGTCCGCTAACATGTGGAGTAGCTCTGGAACGTATTGCTTGTTACTGTGTCGCATTCGAAGTTGCTTAGTCATTTGTTACCCCTGTTTGGTTGGTTGGTATGGGGCGACACTACATAACTTTCCGTCAGAGCGCAAGAACTAAGCCGAAACTTTTCTGACAGCTTGCAAGAATCTGGAAGGGTGGGCCTATCCTCTCGATTGATCGAGACGGGATAGAGTAGGCCAGAGATCCAGCCTGTGCCCCCATAGACACCGACCACCCCTAGCTGCAGCACCCCTCGCCCAAGATAGTAACGCGCGCGTGTTCCTTACTGCAGCCTGTCTCACAATTATCCAGTAGTCCTACGGAACTACTGACCACCTAGAACGTGGTTTGCTCTCGATATTTAAGTCTATACTACCCTTTCATATCGCGAACCAATTTTTGGGTTTCCGAAAACCAACACCGTGTATTACACCAATGTAACATCTGTAGTAGTACGAGGTCCCAGGGGGGATTGTAAGGGGGGTGGGTGGTTATGTTGTCAATTATTATTTGTAAAGTTGTTGTGATCTTGGGGTGTTAGAAGACAGGGTGTAATAAAAAACTGTTAATACCCAGGATCACACAGTATAAACCCAGTATTGGAGTATGTATGGCTAGACCTAGTAAGTTTACTGACACTCGTTGTCGTATTATATTGGATGCTTTGGCTGATGGTCAGACGTATCAGGTGGCAGCTACGATGGCTGGTGTTAGTGCTGGTACGTTGAGTGGTTGGTTGAAGGATGAAGAGAAGCTTGAGTTTTTTGAGAAGTGTAAAGCTGCGGAGGCTCAGGCTGAAGCGAAGCTCGTTGCATGTGTGCATGACCATGCCGGTAGTGATTGGAAGGCTGCTAAGTGGTTACTTGCTCGTAGATACAACCATTGGCGTGAGGTTCCGATCCAAGACCAGCAAATAGCCGACGAGCTTAATAAGCTCAAAGTCTTGAAGGCCCAGGTGGAGTTAGAGTACGCTCAGTCCAAATTAGAGATGCTTCGTTCTCAGGATGCGGAGGATGTGTCTCTATTGGCAATACTTAACGAACCTGCGGCAATAGAACACACAGAGGAAGCAAATGAAAGCAGACCCGCAAATGAAAAAAGCAGCACTACAAATGCTGAAGAAACTGGACAGCGTTCCGATGGACAAGGTGACGGGAGTGTCTCTCAGCCTGATGCTAGGTAAGCCCAAGCATGCGAAAAAGGAACATCACGATGAGGAGCACGAGGAGCACGCACCAGAGAGCGGACTCGAGGAAGGTATCACCGAGCTCCTTGAAAACTGGACAGAGCGCGATAAGGACACACTTGCAGGTGAGTATTATCATGATTTGAAGCGTCTCGCTGATTCCCATGGTATTAAGGTAGACGGAGACGATGAAGACTCCGAGGAAAAAGATAACCCCCACAACTCTGACGAAGAGGAGTCCTACTAATGGCTACTGAAACTCAACGCGTAAGCGCAACCGTTGCTGGCGGAGCCGGGTCCGTAACAAACGTCGATGTCTACCCGCCTAAGTCAACATTCTTTAACACTGCTACCAGCCAAAAGTTTTTGGTTAATGGTGTTGAACAAGCCCTTACTGGCTATAGCGTGTTAGACGCTGCGGTAAAGCCTGCGGAGTATGACACTCTTGAGGTCATCATGGGGTGGAGCGACAAGAGCGGAACTGTTGCTGTAACCCCGTCTGTGCAGACTAGCTCGGATGGGGTTTACTGGGTTAACCACACCACCGCCACGGGCGCAGTGTCTGCCAATGGCATGACAAGGTTGAGCGTTACAAACTTTGCAAAGTTTATTCGGCTTGCGTTAGTTAACGGTGCTGCTGGAACTATTGTGTGCACTGCTGACTTTACCTATAAGAAGAAGGTGGCCTAATGCCCTACACTGTCCGAAAGTCAAAGGATAAGAAGGGAAAGACCCAGTGGTGTGCTTACAAGAAAGGGCAAGACAGCCCCAAGGCTTGTAGCTACGACAAGAAGAACATCCAGCTCTATATGGCAGTTGCTATGAAGAAGGCTGGGGAAAAAGGCAAGGTGAAGACCTATGGCGACTAAACAAGCACCCCCAGAGAATATGGCAGAAGTGGTGGAAGACGTTGAGACAGTAGGGCCCCGCATGGGCTCTGCTGCCCTTAACAGCGTTCTTCAGGGCATAAACCCGGAGGATGTTTCCGGTCTTTATCAGCAGCGAGGAACCGGTCTAGATGACAGGATGAACGCCGCACTTAAGATTCAAGAGTTTATTTCGGATGTTGGCAGTGTTGCAGATCGCCACGGCCTTACACAGCAGCAGCACTTTGACATGCTTACTAGTCTCGGTGGAAACGCCCCTATGGCTCAAATGCAGCAAAACATTGAGAGGGAGGTGCCTGCGGCACCCGCTGGTGCAGAGGTTGAGTCTGTTGATGACTACATGGCGTTTGAGGGCCCTGCTGGGGATGCTGACGTCATGGAGCCGCGAACGATGGCTGCACAACGCATGCGAGACAGAGAGATAGCATGAGTTGGGGTGTAAAGAAAAACGTTTCACACGCACTGCGTGTTGTGCAGATACAGCGGCTAAAAGAGCACTCTGAGCGTACGGGGCTGTCTATATCGCGCATTATGCGTGACGCAGTAGACTCGTACCTCGATGCACATATGAATGTGTCCAACATGGATGCTGCAATTAATTCGATAAGTAATGCGCTTTGCAGGCTAGAGGAAATGCGTAATGGAAGAGACAAAGAACCTGGTAAAGTCGAACATCTTTCCGAAAGAGTTCGTCGAGGGAGCTATCGCTGAGTGTATAGCCCAAATTAAACACAGCCTAGACACGCACAGAGATGACACGCAGATTAAGTCTGTGCGCAAGATCGACGGCATTAAGGGCACCTTCTTGGTAGCAGTAAACGAAGCAGCGTCTGTTGTGACAATGCTGGAGCACTACACTGACGCTGCCCTGTCTCCTAAACACAGGTTGGCGCGATACGTCTTGAAGAGCTTTGTCAAAAAGCTGCAAGGTATAGACGGGTTTATGCAGTCTAAGAGCGCAGCCAACAAAAGGGTGCTAGAGTTTGCGCAAACCATTACTGCGTTTCTTGTGACAATTCACACAGTCATGCACGCGGACACCAAGAAGAAGACTAGAGAGATGTACGCTGCTGAGTTCTGCGGGGACGACTTAGACGATTACGGGGCTAAAATTGCCAAAGTCATTACAATTCACTAAGCAGATTAAGCAGGAAATTGCTAAGTGTGCTCGAGACTTTGACTACTTTTCCGCAAAGTATCTTAAGATTGTAGACAAAGCAGGCAAGTTGGTTCCGCTTAAGCCAAACAAAGCGCAGCGAAGTTACCTTGCAGCATGTGAAAAGAACCCGTGGGTTTATGTTTTAAAGTCTAGAAAGCTTGGTCTAACGACCATTATTGCAGCACATAACTTCTGGTCTACGCTGTTTACGCCTAACTTTGCGACACTTGTGCTGGCACATACCGACACTGCAAGTAAAACAATCTTTCGCATTTACACGCGTTTCTACGACAACTTGCCTAAGTTTTTGCGTTTTCCGGTCAAGCTTTTGAACAAGCACGAGCTTATGTTTGAGCACGGCGGCTACATTGTTGCAGCAACTGCCGGGTCCGACTCTGCTCGAGGTGCTACCTATCACGCCATTCATTGCTCTGAGTTTGCAATGTACGACAACATCGAAAAGCTTATTGCGTCTGCAATGTCTACTGCTGGATCGAATGCTAGGGTCGCGCTAGAGACAACGGCAAACGGGCTCAACGACGCTCATAAGCTGTGGTTTAGTCCCGACAATGGATACGAAAAGCTATTCATTTCTTGGAAAGAAGCAGAAGATGCGGTCCAGAAAAAAAAGCCAGAGTGGATCCCAAAAGAAATAAAGGACATTGGCAAGCAATACAGCCTTAACAAGAACCAGATGAACTGGGCATCAGAGGTGTATACCAAAAGGTGCGCGGCTAACTGGAACACTTTCTTGCAAGAGTACCCTCTCGAGGCTCACCTCGCCTTTATCTCGGCAGGTAAAAAATTCTTCAACCGCGTATACCCGCATATAAAAGAGCGCCCAGGCTACGCATGCTTTGAAAATAAACGAAAGTACTCGGCGTACGTCATAGGCGTAGACACTGCTTCTGGATCGGACCATGGCGATTACTCCTCGTTTATTACTCTTAATTGCACAAATAAGAAAAAACCGCGAATTGTAAGCTCATTGTATGCGCGTTTACCTCCGTCTGAATTTGCGCAGCGTGTGCTAGATGAGGCTAAAAAATACGATGCGTTGGTCTGCGTAGAGTCAAACAGCTACGGCTTAAGCGTTATCGAATACCTCACAGGTCACGAGTGGGGCATGCTGTACAGGAGAACAAGGTACGACCGAGCAACAAACAGGTGGTCAGAGAACCTTGGGTTCAACACAAACGTCAGCACACGCTCTGTGATGTTAGCTAGATTGCAAGAATACATCTCTAGGGAGTGGCTTGATGTCACCGAAGAGAACCTAAAGTTCGAGATGAATACATTCGTATTCAACAAAAACGGCAAGCCGGAGGCCGACACTGGCAAGCATGACGACATGATTATGGCGACTGCGTTGGCGCTTATGGGCATGGATCAGGTCGAGCCTGATGCCCAGGTTAAAAAGCAACCTAAACCTAACAGCCTGTCCGAAATGTTGCAGTTCGAGTTGCAGACTGGCAAATTGTACCGCAAGTCGTCCCACTTCTTTGATGAAGAGGAGGACGAGCCAGCCTCACCGTCAGAGGTGTTGTATAATAGTTAATCGCCCCAGGGCGTAAAAGGAGAGAGTAATGGGACAGTTCTTAAGTAGTGAGGCCGCAGCAAGATTGAGCGAAGCTCTTGATGGAGATGTGGATATTGCAGGGGACCAACCAGAAGAGATATCGTCTGAGCCTACGGAAGACGTAAAAGAAGAAGTAGAAAACGAGGTAGAAGCAAGCCCTGAAGAGCCTGAAGAGGTGGCCGAAGAATCTTCCGACGACAGCCCGCAAGGAGAAGAGGAAGAGGAAGGCAAGGGGTCCATGCATCGCGTGCCGTACGACAGGTTTAAATCTGTAATTGACGCAAGAAACCAGTACAAGCACGAGACAGAGACGTTGCGACAGCAAATGCAAAGCATGCAAGAGCAGCTTAAGAGTTTGCAGCAGCAGCCAGCCAGCCGCCCCGTACAGCAGCAGTACTCGGAAAGCCAGCACAATGAAGAGGGCATTGATGAATACGTTGATCCGCTTGAAGGTAAATACTCAACGCTGGAAACACGCATAAATCAAATGGCTGTGTATCAAGCTGAACAGCAGCTTGAGGCAGAAATTAGCCAAGTGCAGTCATCTTACCCTGGCGTTCCCCGTGAGCTGCTCCTTCAAGCTGTTGTTTTAGATGGTTCTAGCGACCTGATGTCTATTGCTGAAAACTACTCGTCGCACATTGCTTCAATTGAAGAAGGTGCAATTGCAAGGCACGTTTCAGAAACAAAGCCTAAGCGTAGCACTCCCCCCAGGGCGGCGAAGTCTGGAAGCCCACGGGCTAAAATACAGGCAAGGCAAAGCAACGGTGAAGCTAAACCGCGTAACGTGGCTGAAGCATCAAAGGCTTTGGCTAAATTTTTAAGACAAGAAAACCCTTTTTCTTTTTAGGAGAATAAAAAATGGCTGGTGCAACACGCACAACATTCGATGCAATTCTTAAGGAATTTTACATCGGATCTGTAGTCGAGCAGCTCAACAATGAAGTGCTCGCGTTAGAAATGTTTGAGAAAGCAATTGTAGATTGGAATGGTAAGAAAGCTATTATCCCAGTTCACATTTCGCGGAACTCAATGAACTCAACCGCTCAGTTTGTACCTGAGTCGGGAACCCTTCCAACTGCTGGAAACCAAGGCTATGCTCGACTAGAGGTCACAGCTAAGTACCAGTACGGTCGATTCCAAATTACTGGACCTGCTATTGCTTCCGCTAAAAACGGCGGCAAGGGTGCATTTATTGGATACACCGACGCTGAGATGAACAAGCTTGTGAGTGACGTTCGAAACACTGCTAACCGTGTCTCCATGACAGGCGGTGCAGCAATCGGATATATTTACGAGAAGAAAACTCTCGTGACTCCGGCTGCTGGCCAGGTCAAAGGCGCTGGTGGCGGTACTGGTTTTGGTACTACGGTTTTTGCTTTCCGTGGAGATTACACTACACTGAACGCTGTTTCGGCTAACGCTACAGCCGCAGGTGCAACGTTGTCTGCAAGTGGAGATACGCAGTACTGGTGCCCGGTTGACCTTATTCGTATGGACACATACAACAAGGTTGGTACTGACCAGGCTGGTACGTCGAACATTAACTTCTTTGTTTCTGCTTTTGACGCTGCTGCTGGGACTGTAAGTATTTCACTTGGTACAAACTCAGGTGCTGCTGACAAGGCTGTTATTGAAACTATTTCTGCTGCTCTTCCTGGCGTTAAGGACGGAACTGCTGTTGCAGTTGTTCTTCGTCAGGTACAAGCTGTAGACAAGAACGGTGCTGGTAACAACCTTGGCGTTGACATGTCTGCGTTTGACGCAGCAAAAGCATACACGCACTGGCTCGAAGAGCCTGTAGGTGTTCAAGGAAACATGTCGCTTCCAACACACTTCGGTGTGACTCGGAACGTCAAAGATCCTTTAGCCGGTGCTAGTGCTGCTGCTGGGGCTATTACTGCTGACGGCACGGCTCCTCCTTTGCGTGGCTGGGTTTTCTGCGGAAGCAAGACTAACGCTACGTCGCTGTCGGGAGCTACTCTTGCTCTTGATAGAATTCAGCACTGCATTGACTCCGTACAGGTTGACGAACCAACCTTGTCCGGTGGCGGTGATGGGCGTATCGGTGGAGCGCATGAGGTTGATTGTATGTTGATGCACCCGCGTCAGCGACAGCAATACATCAAGCTGATGCAGGGGACGATCGCCATGCGTATTAACGCAGGACAGGGCGGCGGTCCAACCCGCAAAGGTGACGCTGGATTTTTGGATGTAAGCTACGGCGACATTCCAATTAAGGTGTCACGAGCAGTGCCTAACGGCTCTATCTTCTTTTTGCGGAAGAGCACATGGAACCTAACCGAGCTTGAGAAAGGTAAGTTTGCCGATCTCGACGGTGCCGTACTTAGCCGAATTAGTAACTCGGATGCGTACGAAGGTTTCTACCGATGGTACTGGAACTTGGTTTGCAAGCAGCCTAACTGCAATGCAATCCTTACGGGCCTCGAACTAGCCTAGAGGTGGTGGCGACGTGGAACTTCTACTCCAGATTTTACAAGCAATTGTTCTTTCACTTACGGGGTTCTACGTCGCCATGCTTATTGGTGAAAAAAGGTATCAAAAGGAACTACGTCGAGAGTCACCGGAGCCAGAACGGTACATCGACGTAGTTCCATCCTCACTGCAATACGGAGACTGACATGCCCGGATTACCTAGGGGTGACCGAATGGACCCTAAATCAATGGCTGCGCAGAATATGATTAAGTATGACGGCGCAGACCCTACTAAGCTGCTTGGTTTTTTAACTGACGTGGGGCTAACGATTGCTGATTTAGCAACTGGTGGTGGAGCTACTGCTGCAAAAGCTGCTAAAAAAGTTGCTAAAGGCGCTGCAAAAAAAAGCACAGAAAACCCTGAAGAAGAATTAGAAGACCCAGCCTTTGCAGACCCAGATAAAGCCGTGCCGATTCCAAAACGATTTACAGGAAATCCAGTAAAATGATGTGGCCATCTGACATGCCTGGTAGAATCTTAGATTCTAAAAGCGGAAAGACAGACGAGAAAAGAGCCTGGGACTTGTCTTTGTTGTTTTTGCAAGGCAATCAATGGCTGCAATACGATCGACGGATGCGAGAGTATGAGAGCATGCGCACACGCAAGGGTCGCGGCAGCAAGCTTACCGTCAACTTGATGTTGAACATTTACAGAAATGTTTTGTCCCACCTTACTCTCGCATACCCGTCTGTCGTAGTTATGCCTGCGTCCCCATCTAACGAAGACGTGTTAAAGGCTAAAAGCGCAGAGATGGCTTTGCGATACCACTGGGAAGCAGACGCCATGAAAGAGACCATGTCAAAGGGTCTTGAGTGGCTACTTACGTGCGGAACTGTTGGTTTCCACACGTACTATTGGTCAGAAAAAGACCGAGTACACACAGACCCTGTCTCTCCGTACGATTTGTTTTTTGAAAAAAACGTGTCCGACTTTGAGGAAAGCGAGTGGGTTGCTATACGCAGTTACCACACAAAGAAAAGCTTAAAGGACTCGTATCCAAAAGAAGCAGCCCGGATTGAAAAATTAAGCGGGGCTGACACAAACGAGGGTTTGTTGGGTGAAACACACCCGCAAGACAGAGTTGAGGTTTATGAGATTTACTGGCGCGATGGGCGTCACGCCATTATGGCAGGAAACATTTACCTCTTCAAAGAAGAAGACTACCCCATGGAGCCTCACCCGGTTCAGCTTGTGCGCTACACAGAAGTGCCGCTGAAGCTCTGGGGCATTGGTCTTCTAGAGCCTCTTATCGACTTGCAGCACTTTTACAATAAGTCGCGCACGCAAGTTATGATGAACGTTGAGCTCATGGGCAACCCAAAAATCCTCATCCCAAAGACGGCAGGCGTGGACGTAAAAGCTTTTAGCAACCGCCCTGGCGAAAAAATTATGTACAACGCAGCGGGTGGCAAGCCAGAGCAGTTGCCTCCTGTTCCTATTCCTGGATACGTCTTAGACAACATTACGCGCATTCAGTCTGAAATGCAGGACGTTGCTGGCATCCACAGCGTAAGCCTGGGCAAAAGAGCCGTGGGTATTAGCAGTGGCAAAGCGATGAATGTTATTACATCTCGCGACATGAGCCAATTGCAAATTACGCAAACGCGCATAGAGAAGGCTGCTGCTAGAATCGCAGAGACAACGTTAATGCTTATGAAGCAGTTTTACGATCAGCCAAAAATGATGCGCATGATGGACCAAGCAGGTCAGGTTATTTTTAATCAGCTTGACGCAACAAACCTTAACGACGATCCAGAGGTGTTCATTGAAGCAGGCAGTTTATTCAGAAACGAGGCGCTGGACAGGGATGCAAAGGTGCTTGAGCTACTTCAACTTGGTCTTATTGAAAAAGACCAAGCGCTGCAAGAGATCAGTTTCCGCACAGGCAACGCATTCTTAAGCGAAAAGATTATGTCTATGGCTCACGCTCGAGACATGCTTGGTTATGCAGTTGCAGGCGACAACATAGAGATCTTTTCTAGCGACGACATTAAAGTCTTCATTAAAGTGTTTGGCGACTTTATGCGCACGCCTGAGTTTTACATATTGCCTCAAGAGCGACAGGACTACATAGCCGACATCTTTGCCGCATTGACTACTGACGGAGAAGATGCATCGGCATACGCAGAGGCTCTTGCAAAACGCAAGGTCTGGCCTAAGCCAATGGGCTTTGCAGACAATCCTCAGGACAGAATGCAGGCGTTGGTGCAGGCAAACAGTCCAGAGGCGCAACAGCAAATGATTGAAGAGCAGGCAAACATGGCCGTGCAAAAACGAGTCGGAGAGGATATGGTGTCAAGGTCTCGTCAGCGAGATGAGGCCCTTGTAAGTCCTGTAGGTGGAGGCTTCTAATGAACGTTAGTCAGATAGCATCTCTGTTCCGATCCTACACTGATGAGCCTGACGCTACGTTTTTGACTGACGCGGATGTGTCAACATATCTTGCTCAAGGCTACAATCAGTTCAGATCGTTTGTGTCTGCTATAGATCCGTCTATTTACACTGAAACCGCTGACTTAGTCTTTAATGACACAGACAGCTATCAGCTTGCAGGCGGCGCTGTTTCACTGCTGGGTGGAACAATTACAGCAGGAAAAAACAGATTGGTTCAGATACAGAGCCTTATTAATGTAACCGGAAGCGTGCAAGGCATCGGTGTTATTTATCAAGCGGTTACGTCTATTAATGCGCTCGACCAAGCTCTTGACGCATACTTCCTTGAAGGAACTACGTTGCGGCTAGACAGGAACCTAACAGGAACTTTGCGAATAACATACACGCCAGAGCAATCGTCTACTTTGTGGTCTAACGTTGCAGCAGCTACGCATGTTGATGACCTGGTAATGTTTCACGACATGATAGCTTTGTATGCTTATGCGCAATATGCAATTAGAGACAACGCACAGAACGCCCCGCTTCTTTCTCAGCTTGCATCCAGAGAGTTTGCTCTTTCTGACTATTTATCCCGAAGGGTGTTTACTGGCCCACAGTATGTATCGGAAACGCTATCGTCATACATGGACAACTAAATGGCTGTACCATCTACAGAGATAAACGTACTTGATGAAGGTATTGAGCAAGACAGCCCGTCTAAGGGATCGTTTGCCCTTAACATGTTATATCGGAGGAATGCATGGGAGGTGAGGAAAGGCTTTGGGCAAGTATGCCAGCGTACGACGACTTTTGGTCTCCCGTCATCGGTTCCGGCAGGCCCAACGATGGGGATGAAGAAGCATCTAGGGTCGTACATGTTGAAGACAGACTTCGGTCACACACAGTGCTTATCGATCTTTTCTGCTCTGATACGAACAGGTGATTCTTTAAGCAACACAACAAAAACAAACTCTTACACAAGCTTTGTGGTTGTTGCTGAAATAGACGACTTAACTACAGGCGATCACTGGGAAGAGCCCCTATACACCCACACATCGGAAAGCAGTGGCTTTGGAAAAGAAGTTACCTCCACAAAAGAGCTTTGGGGGCAAGCTAATGTTTCTGATTACAGCGGGACGCCACCTCCTTACTGGAGGGGTCAATACACGACGTACAGGGAAAAAGATGTTACGTCGTTTAAAAGTGGCATGACTAATGACGCTTGTTTTTTTCACGAGTGGAAAGACTCATTGTATTTTGGCAGTAAGTCTTTAGGCGTATATATCTATAGGCCAATTATTGTTGGCAAGTCTGAGCGCAGAAACCTGTGTTACGAAGACACTAGGTTTACACGGTCCCCGTATGGAGAGCGATCTTTTGTAAGGCCGTTGGTCCCTACGGAAAACCCGGCGTTTGAGGCTGCTTACACGTATCTAAACAAAGCAACATTTCCAGGCGAAGTTGTTGACGTTGCCGTTATTGATGATCGTCTGGTGGTTGCGGCAGACAGGACGTTGTATTTTTCTGATCCTGGTCAACCTGGTTTCTTTGTAGGAATTAATCAAGTTTCTGTTCCAAGCAGAACTCCAATTACCGCCATAGAAGCTCACTATGGCCACCTTATGATATTTGCTGAAGACGAGACGTTTATGTTTCGCAGCGCTGGCGGCGCACTGTATGGCGGCGGACAGGTGTCTAAAATAGACGAACACGTAGGATGTTACGGCCCAAACGCAATAACAATAGCGAAGGGCAACTTGATGTGGTCTGACGCAAACGGTATCTACGCAACCACCGGAAACCTTGTCGTTAGCAAAATAAGCCAAGGCATAGAGAGTTTCTTTAGCGGATATTTTTCATCTCCGTTTACGAGCTACTACACGACAACAACATCTCCTGGTTACTCTACAACTGCAAACAAACAACCAAAGACACAATTTACGGTTTCTGGTGGAAATGCACACCTGTGTTACAACCCGGAGCTCGAGGCTGTTTTTGCAGTGTACCCTGATTCTGAGGCAATCTTTTGTTACAGCGACAACAGGTGGTCTTTATGGACAACGGAGACTCAGGCCACCAATACTGCGAACTTAGTAATTGCAACACAAACAATTACTAATTGTTGGATAGTGACTTCAGAAGACACCATGGTAATGGTTGGGTCACTAGACGAACAAACGTTTGACGACTCTGCTCAAACAAGCACAGGAAGCGCAGTTAACCTAGACCTTACCGCATCAAGCTATTATTTGCTTGAATACGGAAGAGGGGGCGGCATAGACCGCAGCGTGTGTTTAGGTGAAGACATGCGCAAGCCTTCAGGCTACTATCTGTACACCCCAAGCACGGGAAGGGCATCAACGTTTAGGTGCATGTCAGGAGTTCCAGAGCGTGTTCCTACTGGATATGCATTTCCTAACGGAAGCTGGACGATAGGGGGAGTAACCTACACCGTAGTTAGACCGGATGACATTATATACTGGGTGCCGATATGCCTGCTTATTTCAGACCAAACAAAGACTAAGTTAGAAAAATGGGAAGTCACTGTTAAGCTGGACATTAATGCTTGGGAGCCTGTTACGTACTCGAACAATAGCGACGTTGATTTTGTCGTTCCAAGCGCTCGCATAGTTACAAAGCCTGGTTACAACCCAGGCGCAGGAAATGCTACTGCAAGAGTAAAAATTGGAGCTACTGGCGTAGACATTAAGTGGGACAGAACAGAAGACCCGTCTACAAGGTACATGTATCTAGCGCCCAATATTAAAGTTCCAATGCTGTATTTGCCAATAAGATTAAAAACAGCGTCACACGCAGCATCTTTAAGTCAAATGGTTGAAAGGGTTGCAATGCCTCAAATTAGCTGGGTTACGTCTACAGGATCAGGTAATCAGGCTTTAGACGAGTGGGTTTGGAAAGAATATTTTATTGGCACAACTGAGTCTAGAAACTCTAACAACGTGTCTATGCCTGTAGACTGGGCGTACAAAACCAAGCAAGTGAACTTGAACGGACAGACAATGCTTAAAGCTCGTGGGCTTTTTGTTCGCATGTCTTCTCGAGGACCAGGAGACAACGACTCTAACCTGGTGCCGAACTACTTGTACGGTCTTTTTAATACGCTGTTAGGCTGTGACGAAAAAGGATGGGTTTCGCAGGTTGTTGACTACGACGGAGTTAGCAACGTTAACGCTGAAGCCCTAGACAAGATTGCAAAAAAGAACTCTATACGAACAAGGGTTCGCAACTCTGGTGCAATGGTTAACAAAGTGTTTGACCAGGCAGGCGTAACTTATGGGTCTAACACAAACACAACTGCCGGGAACTACCTAATAGACGACCAAGCGGTAGACGTAATTTCTACAAGCGACAGCGTAAGAGGCTCGTCGTTTAGCTACATGATGTTCGGGCATATACAAAACAGAGCACAGGCCATAAGGATTGAAGACGCAAAAGCATCTGTTCGCCAGCAGGGCAGCAGGCGAAGGACTGGTAAGTAGTGTCTACTTTTTTGCAAAAAGAGCTGCACGACATAGGCGGCACAAAGAGAGACGTAACCAACCAGCTTGTCCGAACAGACACGGTTGATTTAATCAACAAGCTTAGGCTGACAGTTCCAGGCACTTTAATTAACGTAAATCAAGGAAGCGAAGATTATGTAAACGCTTCGCCAGGAACGCACGCGTTTCCAGAGTTAAAAAGCGATTGGGCCCACATTAGCTCTCTTGGTGCCGGTACAATTTGCAACAAACAACTAACTGTTTCTGATAGCTCAATTATTGAAGGCGTTCACTT
>Ga0209232_1001218_pt1 | contig 14182 bp, 26 predicted proteins | sample ETNvirenome_2_60_FD_184066 | JGI IMG/M metagenome (GOLD analysis project Ga0209232, IMG submission 184066) | Marine viral communities from the Pacific Ocean - ETNP_2_60 (SPAdes) (version 2) | ecosystem: Environmental > Aquatic > Marine > Oceanic | place: Pacific Ocean | collected 2013-06-22
CAGCCAATCGGTTATCGATACGTTTGGTTTTCCGAGTAATTAATAAACCTAGATTCTCATCACCTAGCGCATTGGCTAACTTAGCTTCATCGCTAGTTTGCGATTTACTGCGCTCTAACAGCTCCCTTTCTTCCTGCGGATTCTTAACTAAAACACGTTGACCTTGTACTTGGACTCGTCGTGGGTATTTCATTTCTTGTTTTTCTTGTAGCCTTTAGCGTAAATAGCTCGGCCCTGGCGCTCTGCTTGAGCTTTAGTCTTGTAAACCTTGCCAGAATTACCCCAGCGATAACCGCCGCGCACTTTCTGAACAGGCATTATTTCTTTTTGCCCATAAACCGAGCCGCACCCTTAAACCCAAAACTTGCCGCAACAATCGTTCCTAACAAATATTGATACCAATCTGGCGCCTTATCTAACGCCTCAAAAAAATTACTGACTCGTTCTTCTTGGCCAAACAGCAATAAAATAATTGGCAAGGTAAACACAACCGTTAGCCATTCATCCTTCCAGCTCCCTGCGCTAGCTCTTGCTTGCTCAACATCCCATTCGACTTCACCAGTAGCGCGTTTTTCCATCACTTTAGCTTCGGCTTCTGCCGTCGCAACCTTTACGCGAGTATTGGCTTTAATCTTTTCGTTCCGGCCTTCCATGAAAGTAGATGCCAGGCTAGCTATTGGCCCTAAAAATGCTTGAAACATTAGTAACTCCAGATAGTCGGCCGTAAGCCTTCGGTGATTGTGTCCAAATGTAAAAAGCGGCCACCGCCTTTCTGCTTTACGCCAATTCCTGTAAAGCCCATTGACATTGCAATTTTTAGCACTTCATAAGCGAATGTACGGTCAACAGCTAGGTCGATGGCCTTACCAGTAGTGTGCGGGCCTGTTTCGCCTGTCCCTGATACCTTACTATTATGTGATGGACACCGAAAACCAGACGAGACACGTAGTGGTTTGTTTAATTTTTCGCGCAACTCATCGAGCATCATTAAAAACTGAGAATCCATTGGCGCTTGTTCGCAACCGCATTTGCATTGCAATTCAGCTTTAGAAAAATATTTACTACTGTCCATTGCGATCTATCACCCATGCACCAATAGTTGCAAGCCCTGAGAATACAGCCAGGACAGCAGCGCCTATCGCACTGTGCCATAGTTTTTCCCATCGTTTAGTACGTTTTGCCTGACGCTCAATCTCATCGCGCAACCATTGATGATGTTGTGCGTGTTCTGAGGTGTTTTGTGATTGCTCGATAGCAGCGGCTATCAGTTGCGCATCTTTTTCACTGATAGCCATAAGCCGCCCACAAAAAAAGCCAGCGCGGGGCCAGCTTTTTAGTTAGAAATCGTAATTATAGACAAATTGTGACTTTTATTTCCGGAAAACGCAAGCATTTTTATGCGTTTGCCGCATCCTACTAAAATACAATCTTTTAGTGGGATGACATTAATATAATTTGCTTAATACACTATTTGCCGCTGCAATTTCTTGTAAGGCCTCACTTTCTGTACAGTGTCCAGCCATAACATCTCCAGTTGCACAACTATCAATTTGAGCTGACAATTTATCTCGCAGGTAACTAATGTCCTCTAATGACAGGTTTATACTTTGGTTTTGCTTTTCCATTTGAACACCTTTTAGATAAAAAAATTTTTTAACATGATTAAATACTAATTTCACCCTACTAAAACATGATCTTTTAGTGGGATGACATTAACGTAACTTTCTTAACACACCAACAGCATCGGCAATTTGTTCTAAATTTAGATCTTCCGGCTTATCACCTGACTGCAACATTTCAGTCAAAAGAATTTCAATTTGATCAAATAGCGACTCTCGCATTATTTTAATTTCTAACGCGCATAATTTAATATTTTTAGTTTCGTTTTGCATTCTCGAAAGGTACACTAATAAAAATTATATGTATACAATTCAATGCCTTATGGACGTCCTTGGGCTTCCTTGGATTTATTTAAGATAAAATTAAGACGACATACTATGTTTTATTTGTTAAGTGGGTTTTCTAATGCGCGTTTAATACGCAAGTCTAATTTTTCCTCAAGCCCATCAATTTGATCATCCAATCGCGCCATTTTATCGGCCAACCGTCCCTCAAAAGCTGTAATCATTTCTCGAACAGACTCTACATTAGCCCGATTTCTTAAATCTTGTTTATCCAGGTTTCGGTACAACGTCGCTATATCTTCCCTGGTCTGATTGCGCATATCGACCACTAGCTCTTTTGTAGCTTCGTTATCTTGTTTAAATAGCTCAACTGTCGCCTCGATACCTGACAGATCTGGAGCGACATAGCTTTGTATTTTTTTTTCCATCGCAAGGTATCGGCTATATAGTTCAAAGCCACCCCATAAACCACCGATAATTGTTCCGACCAGCGGCACAATCAATAACAGCTTTGAGCCTCCAATTTTAATGCCGCCATATTCTATTTCTGCCATTGCTGTTCCTCCATCTGTAAATAAAGCTCGTTTTCTGTGGCAAACCAAAACCTCGAATAAGGATGATCGTAATTTGTACCGCCTGGCAATTCGTTTGATTGATACCAGGTTGGATTATCAACGAGCTGATTGTTGTAACTTGAAATGTCTGTGCCGTAAGTCATGGCCGCTAATGCGACGTTTTGCACTTGGGAGGTTGTGTAACTCTCGGCTAACTTAGCCACAATTGCCGTTGCCACTCGTTTTGCAATCTCTTGTTTAGTTGGTTTTGGCTTACTTTTAGGCTGATTAGCTACTTTTTTTGACGTCTGTGGTGCTTTCTTTTCGTTTTCGCTGGGGCTAGACGCTGTTCGCGGGGCCGTAGGCGCCTCATTTTCTGGCTCAACTGGTGTATTTTCGACTTCCGGCTGGCTTTCTACCTCAACTGGCTCACTTTCTACCACTACTGGCTCAGGCTCACTTGGCGTAGGCTCAACAGGTTCAATATCAAAATTTTCTACAGTTAATTCCACTTCGACTTCTACATCAAATGTTTCGATTGGCGCCATTTCAATCTCAGGCTCTAGCTCCAGCGCCGGCATATCAACAGTGGGAACCTCCACTGGCTCACTCACCTGGGCCATAACAACTTGTGTTGTAACATCCGTTTGATCGTCAAAATTTACAATCGATGGTGACTCAATCTCTACAACCGTTGGCAGTTCAACTACTTCCGGCTCGACTGCTTCGGTGTCAGCAACCGCCTGTACCGCAGCTAATCGTTCTTCCTCAATCCGCGCTTCTTCCTCCAGACGCAAACGCTCAATCTCAGCTAATCGTGCTTCTTCGGCTAACCTAGCTTCCTCTAACGCAACCAGCCTCAAGCGTTCAATCTCTGCCAGGCGCTCTTGTTCAATTCTTTCGGCTTCCAACCTAGCGGCTTCAATCTCTGCTAGGCGCAACGCCTCGGCTTCTTCCAATGTGGATAACCTTGCCAATCGGTCGTCTAAAGAGTTAGTAACATCTAAAACGTAATCATCCATTAGCGTATTTTCAATCAGCCGGTAGATTTCTGAGCTGATGTATTCAATTTGTGTGTAGGTACTAATCACAAACGCATCGCTAAATTGCGGCCCCCATAGCCCAGAACCATAGCCATCATCTTTACCTGTAAGAGACATTAACGCATCAAGCGTTTGATAAGTGTTTGGCGCAATGTCCTGGCTAAACTCGTAATCTTTTGAGCCGTTATAATCTAAGACAAATTCGTGCGTGTATTTTTCGACCGATTCATTGTTATTAAATAGCTCTAGGGCAATTGTTAAACTATCTTTACAGTCGCCATTCGTATCAGCGCATAGCGGCAATGACGCATTTGATTTATGACTTTTAACAGTAGCGCCATAATCTAAAGTAAAGCCTGCTTGTATTTCTTCAATTGACATGCTGTCGTTGAGTTTAATTTTGTCAGTATAAAACGTGCCACCTTGATACCCTGTGCAATTCGAGCCTGTCACGCAATAACTACGAAAATTTGTCGTCGAGGTCGCATCGCCCGACGTATTCCAAGTCGATATGCCTGGCACTAAATTTTCTGTTTTGCCAGCGCTTGTGCTTTGCGCTGTGATTGTCTCGACATTGCAATTGGCTAAACTGGTACAGGTCGCATTGTCATCGGCTAACGCGGCCCCAACAAAAAACAACAAGCTAATCGTCGTAAACATATTTGACCTCGCCTTTATGACGTTGCCATCTCCCAGATTTGTATTTGGTCTTTCTTAGCTGTTTCCAATCCGGCCTCTCGTGCGGGTTTTCATCCCACTTAGATTTTGCTTCATCGCCGATAAGCCCCTGGTAAGGACATGGCGTGCCTGCGTGCAGCATTGACTGAAAAACAGTTGGGTCAGTACATAACACGGATATTGCCGCAACCTTCATATTCATCATGTAAAGTTGACGCGACAGTTTTATTAATTTGCAGTTTTCATCCTCGAACGTCTTAGCAGCCGCTAAGCCCACGAATGTTCCTTGAACGCCTACGCTCGCACCGACAGCGCAGGTATCCTGTATTGAGCTAATGATATTTGGTGCTTGTGCCGAGGCAACAGTGCGGTCTATGGTGGTCGTGCCAGATAATGTCGATGATATGGTGTTGGTTTGCGCCTCGACTTTTGCAATTGGCGTAGCGCACCCGGCTAAAACTAAAATAATAAAAGCAATTATATATTTAACCATCACCGCTCCTTGGTTTTTTCTTCGTTACTTTCTTTTTTTTCTTAATTGGCTCGACTTTTGCCATTGGTTTTTCCGGCAAAATCATGTCTTTTTTTCGATAAACTCTCACAAGTTTATACAAGCCATAAATTACTGCTGCGCTGAATAAAATTTGTATTAGATCCATTTTTTAACTCCTATGCTGCTTTTAAAAATCCTTTTAAACACGCTTCGCCCTGACTTTTTAGCGTATAAAACCGCGTCTGGCTTAGCTTAAATTCTTCAATCGTTTTGTCCTTGCCATGTATATGAAAACTACGAACCACCGTTACAGCCAAACCGCAGTCGCTTTGTATCAAGTTATTCATGGCTAAATTAATTTTGTTAAGGCTAGCTGGTGGGATGACGCCTTTCGGTAGACTGCCGCAAAACTCGGTATCACCTGGCGAATGTAAAATGCGCCAAATTGCAGTTGAGGATGGATAACTGCCGGTTTCAGCGTTAGAAAACCATCGCGCCCAATCCTCTAATAATGGTGTAAGCCAATCATTCTTCAACACACACCTCCATCCAATCTGTTTCACTAATCAATATTCCGTCTCTTGTTTGTTCTGCATCAAAACTTCGGTATTCCAACACGACACGCCGCCCATCAATTAACTGCAATAAATCAGTTTCGTCGGTATCAACCACTCTTAACCGAAAATCAATCATAATTAACAAACTCCAAATACCCTGTAACGCCGTCATCGCGTAACTTTCTAAGACGTCGGTATTCTTCCCTGTAATGTTCCGACATTTCTCGTTTATCCGCCTTAGAATATTTAATTCGAGAGTCGTTGACTCGTTCTCTTAACAGCTCCATATGTCCCTCTCCCAGATAATTATTTAACCAGGCAATAAAATGCGGTGGGTTTTCGGTGAAATAACGATGCTGATAATGCGTGAGTGCAACGGCGTTCATGCCGTTCCAACGAACAGTTTTATTACGGCGACCGTAAATATGACAACATTCAAGCCCCTGGCATTTGCCTTTAATCTGGCCTTCATCAAAAACTAATTGTGTTGATTCGCACGTCCAATCAGATCGCTCTCTTATGCACAAAGAAAACCAGTTATCCAAGGCGTCGCGTTTAATCACGATCTTCTTTGATTGGCATTGATGGAACGCCAAACGTCTATCCCCATAATCCATTGCTCTCTTTGTAAATGAAGCAATGTTTTTTCGTACTCGGCGGCACTTAGTTTTTTAACAGCTACCTCATACTCAGCGGAAATTAATGCTTGTTTCTCGCGTTCAGCAACGGTGCCACCGTTTGGCATGGCGGCTGCTTTGGCTATCTTTAAACCTTCCTTGGCCGCCGTGTAAACAGCGCAAGCATTAGCATAAGCATGATCCGATTCACCTAAATCATTCAGCCACTTCTCCACCATATGTTCGTTTGGTAAGGACATTGTTTACGTAACTCTTAGCTTCGGGCAGACGCCAAAAGTTCTTGTGAATAACTTTGTTTTCATAAACCAAATAACTCCATTTATCAGTAATTTTTCCAGCAACAATACGAAATTCACCTTTTTCAAGAACATACTTATCAACCTTTCTCCAGCGTTTTGAGGATGTTTTTGATGTGGTTAAGCCCATTGGTTTTTTGTTCTTCAGTACGTTTTTCAGTGATAGCCACGACGTTGCTTACGTGGTAGGCAGGTGTAACTTTCTTACATGCTTTTATAAATTCTGGGAGGGAGGGGGGAAATTTGTGGTTGTTGTCGATCAATTCGTCGATGCCGATTGTTATTTTCTCCACCCCCAATTGATATAATTTTTTTCTCCAAATTTGAGAAGGCTCGGTGCCAAATTGTTTAGTCCAGGCTTTGCCGTATATTTCTTCCATCGCGGCCCAAAATCTATTGGCTATTTGTTCATCTGTTACCATCTCGTTCCTCATAGTTCACACCCGCCCCAAATCGCAAACTCTTTATCTCGATGTTTATCTCCACCAGCTTGCGACTGACTTAGGAGGGATCGGGTCTAGTTACCTATCCAGCTCTTACACTGGCCAATCCGAGTAACCTTTCTTGCTATACCGCTCGGTCATTTGCGGCTCTGAGTTAAACGGCTCAGTCCTGGCTAATTTTTTACACAGCAATCCAGACAGTAGAACCATCTCTAGTTCTGCCGGAATCGCGTAATAAGTATTTTTTTGTAAGCTCATTTACTCGGGGACACACAGTCTGCAATTTCATTCCATTGCTTTCGGCAATTTCGTTGTTAGTCGCCCCTCGCAGGGAACGGCCTTTCACAAAAGCCAATACGATGGCTCGCTTGGTTGGTGCTTTTGGCTGAATGGCTTTAGCTGCTGCTTTACTTGTGCGGCTAGAGCGTTGAAATGGCGCTGGTTGGTCAAATAATCCGATCTGTTGCAGGCTCTCCATGATACCCTCCTAATATTAAATTAAGTGATATTATCGTAATATTATTGCGACTAATAATGCAACAACTTATTTACGATTATGTTTAATTAGTTGCAATTATCGATTTATTGTTGTAGATCTATTAGAACGCTTGAGGGGGCTTGAGCGAACAACATGGAGAATTAATACATTGCCGCCACTTTTAAACAAAAAATTATTAGATGAGTTGATTGCCGAACATTATGGCTCGCAGAAAAACTTTTGCAAAGCTATGGGCATCTCAGAAAACACACCTATCAATTGGGCTAAACGTCAAACAGTTTCAGACAAAATTATTGACGACATTGTAAAAAATTTTATTGGTCTTGGAGTTGATGTTACTGCAAATAATTTTGACTTAAATGCCTCAAAAATTGACGGTGACAAGTACAATGCCTGCATGGCTGAGGTGCAAAAAATAGCTGAACGTTGCGGCTACCCGACGGATGGGAATTCGCTCGCGAAGTGGGCCACTTTGATTTACCAATCAGGCAGTCATGCCGATGAGCATCAAGTTAAAATGATCGAAACATTTTTTAACGATAACAATAACAAAAACGGAACGAAAAATGGATAAAGATAGATTGACGGATTTACGAGACGTATTACTGAAACAATCTCGTATAGAAACCGATGGAAGTTGGCGCGAAGTGATCGATAATGCTGGCATCGGCATTTCGGCAGTTGCCAAAGATGGCACGTATTTATACGTCAATAAAGTGTATAGCGAAGAACTTGGCTACACAGATAAAAAAGAGATTGCGCCAGGCGTGTTTGTTCCAGAATTATTTTTTACAAAGGTCGGCCAAGTCACGATCGACATTCCAAAGCATCATGTGATTAAAGCGATCGAAGCTGGCTTTAAATTTGGGACTACGCGTAAAGGCCAAGGTGATTACAACGCCTTTCGGAAACAATGGCGTCACAAACAAGGTCATACTGTAACCGGCATTTGCCGAACCAACGTTTATGATTTAGGCGGGATGCCAGCAATGTTTAGCTGGGTCTCGTTTAAAAAGCGCAACAACTATTATGAAAATTTGGCAGACGTAAAACGTCACTCAATCGTCGAACTGGAGCACGAAATTTCAGCCGCATACAATCGCATTGACGAGCTCAAAATTGAGATCAAAGAACGTCGTCTTGAAGATAATTACGACTATTCTGACGATTGTAAAACCTGCGGAAAGCCTAGATAAACCCTCATATTTTCTGCAATAATCTCATTTTTTAAACAATTATCGTAAATTTGTTGATATTTTATCGAATTAGTGTATCTTTGTAATCGTAATTTAATTGTGATACTCACTTTTTAAATATGATTGGAGGAAACATGGAGCCAACTTACTTTAGCCCAGACTTAAAAATCTGGCACGCCAACAAGCGGAGCAAACGACCTTATTTGTTGATCGCTCTGATTCTTATAACAAGTTTTATAACGTACCTGGGGGCAACGCTATGAATTATTTAGAACACGATAATTTGATGCACCGCGAGATGATGAATCTAGTGGCTAAAGATTCTGAAACCTATTGGTCTGATTTACACCTACGCTATAAAGAATATTTGTACGGCCTGCACGAAATCATGGTGGCAGATCCGCGAGATATTTTTGTTGATAGTGACAACGAAAACGTTATCGATATTCTAAAGCAACTATCAAACGGCGACACCAGTAACCTTGCCAGGCTGCCATCGCTTTTAAAGGCTAACAAAGAAAGTTACTACGAAAGCTACATAGGCGAGGCGTATGACGACCTAGTAAATAACCTTGATGATTATTGGAACGACGGTTATGACGATCAAACCGACATGGCCTCATCTGAATACGAAAATTGGAATAAGGAGATAGCTAATGGATAACATTGAGCTGTATAAAGCACTGGCTAAGGCACGAACCGAGTTTACCAAAGTTAAATTTGATTCAGTAAACCCGCACTTTAAAAACAAGTTTGCCAGCCTGGCTAGTATGCACGACGCAACTATTGAGGCGTTATCTGCAAATGGTTTGATGATTGCGCAATTACCGACTGACCTTGATGGACGCTTTGCGCTTAAAACCGTATTAGCGCATATTTCAGGCGCTAGCATTGAAACTACGCTACCCATGCCGCCAACGAAAAACGATTGTCAGGGTATCGGCTCGGCCATGAGCTATGCCAGGCGCTATAGTTATGCAGCCATACTTAATATTGTTGGCGAAACTGATGATGATGGTGAGCTGGCTAGTCGAGAACCAGAAACAATTACTAAAAGTGAAGCCAACACTTTATCAAAGCTAATTGAATCTACCGATACCGACACATCAAAAGTTTTAAGTTTTTACAAAATTAAGACTCTTGATAAGTTGCCTAAATGCCAATACGCAAAAATCGTAAAACGATTTGAGGAAAAAGCCAATGAAAGCGCAAACGCTTAACCTTGAACAAGGTAGCCAGGAATGGCTAGACGCCAGGAAGCATCACTTTTGTGCTTCCGAGGCACCTGCTGTAATGTCAGTCAACCCATATTTTCCTCGAAACCCAACTGAGTTAGCTAAACAGAAACTTGGTTATGTGAACACGTTTGTCAGCCAGGCGATGAAGGAAGGCCATAGACTTGAGCCAATCATCAGGCAACAAGTTGAAGATCAAACTTTGATAGGCTTTATGCCGACGGTAATGGTAAAAGATAAGTACCTGGCGTCACTCGACGGCATTAACTTTGACGGCGATACGATCTTAGAAATCAAAGCGCCGCAATCAAAAAACGCTACTGTTAAGTGGGCCATGGAAGGCCGCGTTATTTTGCCTCACCAATATCAGATACAACATCAATTGATGGTGTCTGGGGCTGATAAGTGTATCTATGCGGTTAGAAACCCTGAGGATGGCCAAATAATAACTTGCGATGTTTTCCCAGACCAAATCCTGCAGAAAAAGTTAAAGCAAGCGTGGGCTGACTTTCAGCCGTTGATGGAGCTAACCGAAGATGAGTTAAAGACCAGCGAGCCATTACCAGCCGACTTAGCCCCAGCAGTTGAAACCTACTTAAAAGGCAAAGCCTTGGCAAAACAAGCCGCCGACATAATGAAAACCGCCCAGGCTGAAATATTAGCTGACCTCGATGATTCAAAAAGTTATGAGAACGATAAAATTCGTATCTCTCGCCGCCAGCGTAAAGGCACGTTAGATAAAACTGCTTTAGAAGCTGACGTTGATCTTAGCAAATACATCAAACCCGCAACCAATTACACAGTTTTGGAGGTGTTGAAATGAGTGAGTATGACAATAACAACCAGGGAGCTATTTGGAAAAACGATAAACGCCAAACCGAAAAACACCCGCATTTTACTGGCGATGCAACGGTCAATGGCATTGAATATCGAGTTAGCGCATGGAAACGCGATCCTGAAGCTAAACCCAATAGGCCCGCATTAAATTTCAAATTCACGCCTAAAGATGCGCCCAAAGAGCCACCAAAAACTGAGAACGACGCGCCTTTTAACGACGATATACCGTTTTAATGGCTAACGTAATATTTGCGCTGTTTATGGCAGCGATATTTTATTTAATCGATCGGTACGGTGGCCCGTTTTTAGCTGGCTTACTGATCGGCATTTTGTTAATGCAAGCCGCCTACTATTGTCGGCACGGCGATTTTTTGGAGTAAACAATGAGTAATTTATTTTTAGATGATGACGATTTGGCCGAATTGACCGGATGGAAACAAAAGAGCAAACAGCGACAACACTTGATGCATCTTGGAATCAAGTTTATTGTTAATTCTGATGGTCGGCCTAAAGTAACCAGGCGCAGTATCGAGCAAGCGGAAAACAGGTGGGAGACTAATGGGTAGGAAAAAAACTAGGACTGAAACAGGTCTGCCGCCGCGTGTTTATGCGCAGGAATGGAGCTATTATTACATTTCTTTACCAACTAAAAACAGAAAAGCACAAAAAATTAATCTAGGTCGTCTTGATGCGCCTTTGTCTGAGGTTTACGACGCATACTATAAAAAAATTGTGCAAGCCCAGAAAAAAAACGAAACCTTTTGGGATCTAAGTCAGTTATGGCTTGCTGATGAAACCAACACCAATAAACGCCTCGGAAAACAATTATCTAAGGGAACGCTTGATTTTTACCGTCGCCGCTTTAAGACTAAAACGTCACCAGTTATGCTAGAGTTTGGCGATCTTTTTCCAGCCGATATAACAACAAAACAGCTTCAAATGTATTCACTCACGCGCTGGCAAATTGATTCAAATACTAGAAAAGTTAAATTGAATGACGATGGCGAAAAAATCTTAGCAGCCGAGCAAGCTAATAAAGAAATAGGCGTCATTTCTCAAATATTTGCTTTTGGTTGCCGCTTTGGGTTTTGCGAAACTAACCCAGCGCTCAATGTCAAAAAACACGAAATGCGCGCTCGCGCTCGCTACATCACTGATAAAGAATTTATAGCCTTGCACGACGTCGCACCGCACTACCTCCAAATAATGATGGAGCTGTCGTATTACTGCGCTTTACGAAAATCAGACACACTTGCGTTGCGGCGCGAACATATTTTAGATGATGGCTTATTATGCTCAGACGCTAAAGCTAGCGCCTCAAAAAAGAAAACTGTTACTTCACTGAGAGCTTGGACTGATGGACTTCGAGAAACCATTAGAAAAGCGACAAGTGTTATCAGCCATCGTGGTTACATTGTTCATAAGAATGGTCGCCAGCCATCGAGAACAACAATAAATCGTGATTGGGCTAAAGCTAAAAAAGCCGCTGGTTTAGATTATCCGCAAGGACATGAAATGCATCTAACCTTTCACGACATTAAAGCTAAATCAATTTCAGATTTTGATGGGAACGACCAAGAGAAAACCACGTTTAGCGGCCACTCCAGTATCAAGATGATGAGGGTATATTCGAGGAAAAATGAGCCGACTCGACGGGCTACTTTGACGCCTAAATTAACGCTGAAATAGCGATTATATTACCGTTATATTACCGTTATCGTAATTGACTTAAGATAACACGCAAATAATTTACGATTTTAAAAAAGAAACCTTTTTAAAAACATAGACTTATCAAAGACTTAAATGGAGCGGGAAACGAGACTCGAACTCGCGACCCCAACCTTGGCAAGGTTAGGACAATTGTATATAAATCAATGGCTTACGAAAATAACGGTAATACTTTTAGCTTTTTTTAGCTTATTTTAAGCTATTTTTTGATATTTTATTACCGCTTATCGACTACTTGCAACCACGCCATAAAGGTTGAATGTTAGCGCACTGTTCACGCTAGTCCGCACGCCTAGTGTGTCGCCGGGGAGCAACGTAAACCCTGAGCCTGAGCCATAGGCTTGTAATGCGTCGTTGATCGCGCCTGTAGCGATAGAGACGTCCCAGGCTAATGCGTTAGACTCATCGTAGGTCGAACCGCCTACGTCATGGAATAAGCGAAAGGTGGCAGCCGAGCCGGTAGTGTTTGCTATTACGACGCGCAGGATTTCGGTTTGTATTACTGCGGTAAATGCAGCGGCAGCTGTTGTGTTCGAGGGTCGTACTTGTGCAAGTAGGGAACCTGGGGCTAGGCTCATTATTGGTTAGCTCCATATTTTCTCCGATCACCCATTCCCATACCTAGATAGTCCAGCCCTATCGCTGTACTAGGAACACCACCGCCAGTTAATAACCCACGTTGCATTGTCGGATTAAATAAATTGTTTACTGTCGCGTCTATTATTGGATTTGATGTTGTTAATTCCTGCTGTAATTGTCGCGGCGGTAAATTTAACAAATTTCTGATCTGCGGATTAACACGATTCATGCTTGGCGTAAATGCTTCCCTGGCTGTTTCAATAGCTTGTTGCGTAGGCCCAGCCCTTCTAATATCTTGCTGTTTATCTGCGGTAACAGATCCTTTTAAAACAGCATTTTTAGTCATATTAAATGATGCCTCTCGCTCTAATGCGTCAATGAACGTATCTGCATCTTTACCAAAAATTATTTTGATTTTTTCTTTTTCATCTAAAGTTGGCGACCAGGCTTGGTTTTTCTCTTTTCGACTATTTATTCTTTCAAGAAGTTTGCGTGCTGCGCCAAATTGAAAGGCTTTTTTTCCAGCTTCGCCGTAATTGTTTAATTCTTTCATTATATTTTCTGATAAATCACCAAAAGAATCGAACCCTCTGTCTAACGCGGCTTGCGCTTCTAAACCAGGCGCATAATTATCTCGAACCTCTTTGTAAACACTTCTGCCATCGACCATACTTTGACGATCTAGCTCATCAACTAATTCTTTTCTAACTTTCATAAGCCTGCGAGCTTCAGCGACGTTTTTGTCTGCTACATTTCCACCCATTAATTGATTTATTCTTTCATCTAAAGATCGTTTTACTTGGTCTAACAGTCTTAAAGTTGGCGTTTCAGTCATTTTTAAAATATCGCCATCTAGCTCCATTTGTTCGTTAAACCCTGGGATTCCTTCATTATCCATGTTGGTTTTTGCTTTTCGTAAAGCGTCTTTAGCAGCCGGCTTATTTAACACTCGGCGCAAAACGTCCGACATTCTAATAGTCGTGTTTTCCATAACTTCTTCGTATTGCGGCCCCATTTTCGCCAGCTCTGTTTTAACTTCGTCACTAGCTCTTACTACGTTCAAACCTTTGATGCTCGGGAATCCTAACAAATCAGCTAAGTCATCCTGCAATCTGGATTGCGCTGTCAAATCGCGACCAATAAATTTAGTGGTAAATTCAGTCAAAGAATCGCCATCTTCTATACGCATCCTTCTTAGTAAATTGCGTACATTAGCGGCCTCCATGCCAAGCGCTATCGACAAATCGGCGACTGTTGCCTCTGGGCCTAATTTTTCTAATTCATCTGCTAATCGCTCTACTGGAATTTGATCTTTTTCTAACGCTTCCCTAAGTTGGTTAGCGCCTGCATTTTTTGGTCTTTTAATAGCTTCAATAAAAGGCCTAGCTAGTGAACCGATTAAACCGCCAACTTTTTGAGAAACAGCTAATAAAGGCGTACCAACAGCCGGCAAAGCCGCGCCCATTCCAGCGCCATACATCGCATCGGTCGCTATTTCTGCT
>Ga0209232_1001219_pt1 | contig 14168 bp, 10 predicted proteins | sample ETNvirenome_2_60_FD_184066 | JGI IMG/M metagenome (GOLD analysis project Ga0209232, IMG submission 184066) | Marine viral communities from the Pacific Ocean - ETNP_2_60 (SPAdes) (version 2) | ecosystem: Environmental > Aquatic > Marine > Oceanic | place: Pacific Ocean | collected 2013-06-22
TCTTCCACAATTGTCTCTTCCTCAAACCACTCCTCCACTTCTTCAATAAATGTTTCTTGAAATACAAACTCTTCAATCATTAACTCTTCAATTGGTATGAAGACTTCTTCTTCTCGTATAAACTGTAAAGGCTCTATAAACTCTTCTAGTGGTTGCAGTTGCTCAAAGATAATATCTTCTTCAAAGATAAACTCTACCTCTTCAAAAACGTCATACTCAGTTTCAAAAATATATTCTTCAAAAATTATTGGCTCTTCAAAAGTGTCATACTGTGTCATACTATCGTTATAACCATAGTCAAAAAGCTCTTCTTCGTAACCATAGTCAAAATATTCTTCTTCTTGATAATATCCAATATCAATTTCTTGTCGATATCCAGGACAGAAAGGCCCATATTGTGGGTCTAAATCACATTGTAAATCATCGTAAGCATCCCAATAACCTGCACAGCTTATGTCGTTTAAAGGATTACTACAGTCGATTGTTTCACTTGTTCCATACAAAGAACCACCATTTTCTAGTAAGGTATTAAATGTAGAATTATTCCAATCAACATTTACGCAACTCGATGAGTTTGTTGTTCCTGTATTACATTCATCGTAAAACAAGTATTGATAATAAGTATCTGAATCTTTTTGTTGTCCAATAAGAACATCATGTTTATTAATATCTAACTCACCATATCTAAAATCAAACGTAGAGTTGGTCCAAAGTATAACTTCAAAACTGTTGTCAGAGCCGCTACGATTATACTCACGCATATCATACCAACCAAAGACTGTCTTATCGCTAAAGTTTTTAGCTAACATCTTAGACTGATTATCTCTAATGAGGTCAGTCCAAAACGGAAACAAAGTGTAATTGTATTGTGGAAGTGGGTCAGGGGTGTAGTCACCACAGTAATTATTATAGTTTACATTACCTGTACCTAACCCAAAGTGAAGGCAGCCATTGGTCGCCATACGAGCAGAGGTAAATTGTTTGTCGTAAAAATTAAATGTAAAGTCTAAATTAAAAGCAGACGAAAGTTGGTCGTCTCCTGAGTTTAGACTAGTGGTGTTTGATTCGTTTGTGAGGTCTATTAAAGATTGATTGCCTTCGTAGATATACTGACTAAAGACATTAAGACTTAACAGACAAGCTACTGCGTAGCATAAAATTCTTTTCTGCATTGCCGTTTTGTTTTAGTTTTTCTTGTATAAATAACTTTAACTGCCCCAACAACATCTCTATTTATTTTGTCTCTGTTAGGATTTCTGTCTTGTGTGCATTGCTTTATGAAAAGTTTTTCTTGCTCTTTTGCATCGGGTCTTTTAGATTTATTTTCTGCCCAAGCTTTTGTAGCTTCTTGGCCTATTTTACCTTGGTAAGGGCAAGGAGTACCAGCCATTTCCATAGCCTTAAATACTCTTGGGTCTTGACAAAGTATAGAAACTGAAGCGACTTTCATTCCAGTATCATAGAGATACTTTGAAAGTTTTAAGCGTTCACAGTTCTCGTCAGTAACAGTACTACCTGTTGAAAGACCAAATACTTGCCCTTGAAACGCACCAGAACGACCTACAGTACATAAGTCTTGTGAGTAAGACATTATAGACGGAGCTATAGCAGAAGCAGGTGGTGCTTTACTTTTTACGTTTTGGTTGATAGTTTGTGTCGAATTTGTTTCGTTGATGTTTCTATTCGTGTTGTCAGATGTTGTGTTATTTTGATTAATATTTTTGTTATTAGTAGTAACATTTGAGTCTGACGTAGATGAATTGATGTTTGTATTAGTTGAAGTATTGACATTAGTATTATTAGACGTTGTTGTATTATTTACATTTTGATTTACAGTAGAGTTTACCACAGAAGTCGATGAAGATGTAGAAGTATTTATATTATTATTAGTATTAGTATTGGTTGAAGTACTGTTAGAAGTTGACGTATTAACATTCGTATTATTAGAAGTGTTAAGATTAGTGTTCGTGTTCGTTGATGTATTTACGTTAGTATTAGTATTAGTATTAGTATTCGTATTAGTATTATTATTTGTATTATTATTAGTATTAGTATTGGTTGTTACTGTAGTATTAATAGTTGTTAAACCATTATCTTCACAATACTGCGTTCCAGACGTACAGTTTCCTGTTGGCTCTGCACTTAACGCAAAAGAAATACCAAACAAACTAATTAAAATTAACGGTAAAAAAAAGTCTTGATTCAACGACCTTCTTGTCATTTTTTCTCTCCTCCAGGTTTTTTAGAACTATTAGTATATAATCCAAACCATGCAGCACCGGCTCCAACGACTACTGATATAAGACCTGATTGTTGCATTGTTGGGTCTTGTAAATCCATAAACCAAAACGTAACATAGTATAAAAGATACATATAGATACTTAAAAAAGCTCTAGGTATTATTCTCCAACTATCTATAGCTTGAGCTATAAATATAAGTTTTTGATAAGGGTTATCATTTTTTTCATCTTCTAACTCTCTTATCCTATCTTTTAATTCTGACTTTTCTTGTAGTAAAGCCATAAACTTATTAAGGTCTATCTCGACCTCATTTCTATCCATGTCGCCACTAAAGCCACCCATATTGTTTTGCATAATATTCTCTGTTATTTTTTAACTAAGCTACCACCAAAGTACATACCAATAATAGCTGATACAAGGTTAGTATCTAATTGTGTTATTACCAAGCCTTGGAATGTTATCCATTCAAAGACTTCCCTACCATCTGTAAAAAACAAAAAGCCTGGATTAAAAACTGTATACCCTACAGTTACGTCTACATTTGGATAGTATACTGCTACCAATTTAGGTAGGATTACTATTGCAAAGATAGATGATAATGCAATAATACGTCTTGTCCATTGAAAGCCTACGTTGTCTACGTTACGGGCCGCTTCAACAGATTTAAGTTGAAACTCTCCACGAGTAATCAGCATTTTTTGCTCATCTTGTTTGGCCTTTAATCTTTGCGACCAAAGACTTAATAAACTACTAATTAAAGTAGAGCCTAGCATTGTTATAATTTCAAATGGGAACATATTATTTATCCAGTGTTAAAGTTGTTTCAAGTAAATCGTTTATAGAGTCTAATAAATATTCGGGTATATCTTCAGCTAATTTATTATTTTTTTTATATTCAAGCATGTAAGCTTCGATTAAAGCTTCATACAACGGTCTAAATTCTTCTATCTTAACCCAAGGTTCATTACATCTTGAACGAGCTTTGCAATCTATGCGATAAGCTTTAAGGAGTTGTTTCTCTGTATATAGGAGCATTTAATTTACCACGTGTTATTTCTTGCTGAACATCTTTAGGTAAACCATAGTTTTTTTCAACAAAATAGTTTATCTTGGCTTCTCTTTCGTTTGGATTACCAGCCCAATGATAATCTGCCCAAGCTTCTGTTTGAGATAATTTACCTGTAACTAAATCACCTAAAGAAAATTTTGGATGTTGATATTTATCTGCATAAAAAATAGCATCTTGAGTTTCTTCAGGAAGCTTTGAAAAGTCTGGATTTTTATTAGCCATTAACTCTAAATCTTTATCTGTCAAAGAAATATTATTATCTTTTTTAAATTGAATATATCTATTTACAGCAGTCTTAGCTCCTTGTTGTCCTGGTTTAGCTTTAGTAGATATTTCATATTGATACTTTCCTCTCCCCGGACCACCACTTGTTTGTATTCTAGTAGGAATCCTATCCGATTCAGCGTTAGCTACTAAGTCAGCATGTTCTTTTAATACATCCATTTGCTCATTTGTATAGTTTCGTTGCTTTTGAATTGCATTTAAAATTATATCTACTACAGATGTTGAGCCACCTTCTATAAAACCTAAACGTTTTACTCTTCTTTTTTTCTTTTCAATACCACCATATTCATCTTCTTGGGGCAGTCCTACTTCAGATTGTTGTTGAAGTTGATATATTTCATTTTCTAATGGTGTAGTTCCTATCACATCACTTTCAGCCATGCCACCAACTATAAAACCTTGACGAGGTCTTCTAAATTCGTCTTTTTCATAGGGTTCACCTGTTAAAGGATTTATTCGTTCTTCTGGTTTTTCTTTTACAAAAGGAACATTAGGGCCGCTAATTAAACCACCTCTAACTCTTTGCTGTCTAACGTCTGTTATTCTTTTAAACTTAATAACTTCCTTCTCTAAATCTCTGTATAGTCTGTCTAATTTTTTTTCTGCTTCTTCTTGACTAATAGTTCCTTGTGCATAGTCCCTAGATATTTTATTAACAGCCTTTTTAGTGGTTGCATAAAACCTTCTAAATTCTGCACCTTTAATTCCTAACAACTTAGATATTTCTGTTGGTTGTAGTTTAAAACCAAACACACTCATAATAGCTTCAAAAGGTGTATAGTTTGTACCGTATTGAGTTTCTGCTCCTTCCTTTGCTCTTCTAAATGCTTGAACAACTTTTTTAGAGCCAAAGGTTTCACCAAAAGGGTCGTACCTAGCAACATCTAATGTTTCTGTTCCTGGCTTTTGGAAAGCTTGAAACAACGGAATAGAAAAAGCTGTGCTTGGTATGTTAGGTGTCAGACGACTTAAAATGTGTTGTAATTTAACTGCATCATCATTACCCAAACCAAGACCTTCAATTTTTTGTAGAGTAAACGGGTCTACTCCAGTCATGATAGGTATCATAATTTCACCTAGAGGACCAAAGCTAGGAGTTAAAGTTGTAGGCAGTTTTACTGACCTTCCAAATCCAATGGGTATTCCTAGTCCTTTTTCTCCAACAGTAAATACATCACCACCCGGTATAAATCTTTTTACATCAATATATAAAGGAATAGCTTCTCCTGTAGAACTTTTTCTTTCTGATGCAAAAGGAAGTTTAATTGTTGTAGAAGGTAAAAAGGGCATACCAAAAAGTTTTTGTTGTAACTCTTCACGCATTAAACCTCTTTCTTCTTGCTCATTACCTGGTCCAAATGTATTACCTGCTTCGTTTAACAAGTATGCTCCAAGTGACCATTTAGCAAACTTCCAAGGTCTTTTAATTGCAGCTTCTGCTAACAAAGGAACAACTCTGTATGTATAAGATAAAAAAGGTGTTGGAAATCTTCTCGCTGCATTTATAAATGGAGCATTAATATCATAATCAATAAACCATTTTTTGGCATCTGCTGCGGCCTCTGCTGGACTCATGCCTTTAGATAATCTATCCATAAATAGACCCATTCTAAATGCTTGGTCTTCAAGCTGATAAAACTTTTCTAGTTTACCAACAGTCATGCTGTAGCCTTTTTTACTTAGTTTTCCAAAAACTCCTGTTGCATATTGTTGAGCATTAATAACTTCCGGAGCTGTTTCATCTGAAAGTTTTCTAAGTATGTCGTCACCAATCTCTGAACTTTGTTTTCTTAATTCTTGCGTTAACATATCTGAATTAAAAACCCCATATTCATCTGCTAGTTTAAATAGCGTTGCATCTTTATCTTTACGCAATCCTTTTTGTAATTCAGCAAAACCTCTACCCATAAATTTATAATTAGCATCTGCTAAATCGTAAAGAATAATATTTGATACAGTATTGTTTACATGAACGACAGGATTCCAAGCAGTCTTTGTTTTTTTCCAAAGTCTATTAACTGCTAAGTATCCACTTAATATACCATCGTTTCCTTCTTTTAATTTTTGTATTCTTGTTAAATCATCAAAAACTTCTTTAGGTATATACTTTCCTGTTAATTGACCATATTTTTTAATTGGCTTTCCGTTAACTCTTAAAGTTTGATTTAAAACATCTGAAGGAACTTGAACCCAATCATCAGCTTGAATTGCACCTCTAGATATTTTTTCTTCAAAGTTTAATTTACTTAATGAAAGAACATCGTCTTTAGCTAAATTTTCGTAAATTTTAAATACCGTTAAATCGTTAGTCATTAGACGACCTGTTTCAGCAATGTTAAAAGCAGCGTCTTCTATCTCACCCATTTCTTGACGTTGTTTTTTTGTATAGTCTTTTCTTAAACTAATTTTTTCTGTGCTCTGTAACTTAACGTATTCTCCATCGTCTGATACTTTTTTCCAATTTCTAACATCTACAACAGTATCATTTAATTTATAATTTTCTACTTTGTCTATTCTTTGTTTTTCAATCTTGTTTAATATTTTTTCGTATCTAACTTTACTAACAACAGAAGTTAAAGGAACAACATCATAATCATCATAAATACCAAAGTTTTTACTAGTAGGATTTTTACTTCTATTGTAGGCCGCAATTGTAATATTTTTAGTATTTTTAACTCCTCGTGCTCTTAGCTCATCTCCTATTATTTTTAATTGTCGAGCTGCTTGATAACCTTTTTGACTAATATCATTTCTTAAATACTTTTCATATGTTCTTTTTAAATAAGTATCTATATTTTTATTAAAAACTTTTTCGCTTAACAAACCAGCATCAACCATATCTTGACCTGCTTTCTTAATTACATTCCGAGCTTTTACAGAAAAACCTACTAACTCTGGAATCTCATCTATCTCTCCTGTTATCATTCCATTTAAAAGTTTTCTTTGCTCCATTGTTAAAGTTTGTGTTTCTTCAACTATTTCTGCAAACTGTGTTGCTAGTTTATTTACTTCGCCTGTACTAGCTTTAACCACATCTGTATAACGTTGAGGTAATCCATAATTATCTACAATTCCTCTAGACATAATATCGCCTAAAGTTCCAGAGCGAGTAGATATTTTTGCGAGTGCTTTAGTTCCTGCTACTCCACCAAGAGAAAACAATACTCCTGCTATAATTTTTTGAGCTTCTGTTGCTTCGGGGTCATTAAAAGCATTATAACCTCCCACACCTGCTGCAACACCTACAATTCCTGAACCCCAATTTTGAACTGCAACATTCCAAAGTTTATCACCGGCTATGTTTGTATAAAATGTTTTTATATTTTGTCCTATAGGCTCAGTCTTTAATTTTTTTTGGTCGCTAATGGTCTTACTTATTACTTCATCTATTTCTTCGGGAGTTAATGCTTTACCTTCTTGTGTTAGTAATGCTCTGTCTTCAATGTTTCTTTTTTGAATATCAGACGAGGATGGAATTATAGGCTCTCTACCTAAAGCCTTACTTATACTTCGTGCAATGGCCGCACCTCCTAATCCTAAAAGTCCTCCACCTGTTGCTCCCATTGCTGAGTTTAAAAGTCTACTTTCTCCCTCTCCTACATAAGAGGTAGCTCCATAAGCTCCTCCTAATCCTACTCCATATTTAGTTGCATCTGCTAACGATTTAGATTTTTTAATCCAACCTGCTAAAGGTATCCAACCTACAGGGTCTAATGCAATTGCAGAGCCTAAATAATATTGAAAAGCTTTATCTCCATAGTCTGGATTTTCAAATATAGTTCTTAGCTTTTCATCTTTTTTCTTTAATGTATCTAAAAGACTAGATTTTTTTGTAAGTTTTCCATAGATTTGTTGTAAGCCACGACTAGAATCTGACATGCCCATTTTCATAGCATACCTTACTGCTTGGTCTTCAGTTATTGTTGAATTTTTTCTAGGATTTGTAAAATCACCTAATGTACTTAATTTAGGTTTTTTAATATCTTGTAATGTAGGAGTAATAACTTCTTGTGTTTGTGAAAGTTCTCCTAATGTAGTAAGTCTTGTTGACACAAATTAGTCCTCTAAAAATTCTTCTGCTGGTATGTCTTCTACTTCATCATCTCTAAATATTGCTTGTGCTGCAATTGGGACTGTCCATTTAGCTGTAGTTCCCATACTTGGAACAAAAGCAGCTACTTTCATTCCTTGAATAGTTACAAAGTTTTTAAGGAATGTATTTGGAGCAAAAGATTTTCCAGATTTACTAATAGCATTAATAATAGCTTTGTCAGTACCACTTAAAGTTTTAAACCAAGCATCGTATGCTTTTTGATTTTTAAATCCATAAAGTGGTCCTTTTTTTCTCATGTCTAAATACTTAGCAATTATTTTTTTAGTTTTAGGACTATTTAATACTCTTCTACCTGCTAAATTTATCAGAGGTTTTGCTAACATTTTTCCACCTATTTTTACTAATCCAAAGCCAGGAATAAGCCATGTAGCATCAACTAAGTCTAATTCATCACCAAGAGCTAGTTCAGTAATATTACCTAATAAAGGAATATCATTTACTTTTTGTAAAAAAGTTCTTTCTTCTTCTGTTTCTCCACCTTCTAGTTTAGAGTCAACTGTAAAAGGAACTGCTTGTTTCATGACAAGTTTATCTGTCTGAACATTATATCCAAGCTGTTGTGGATTTTGAATAATATTTTCTAATCCCATTTCTCTTAACAATGCTTCATTAACAACGGGAGCATTTTGTCCTGTTGGGAAATAATTACCAAGCCCATCAACACGTGACCTATCACCATCTTGAAATTCTGTTTTTAAATCTTCTAAGAAACTTTCATTAGGAATAACTTCTTTTACAAAACTTCTTATTTCTTTTTGTCCTTCAAAACTATCAATATAACTTCTCCAATCAGAATTATTAGCTAGATTATAATCAAGAATAGCAATGTCTCCTCCGATTACATTTCCTGGATTTACTCTTTTTTCTACAGGTAAAAACTGACTAATATAATCATCTAAAGTTTTATAATAACTTGGTTTTGGATTATTTATAGGGTCGTTTTCATACCTAACTACTTCAGGTCGTCTTACATCATTTCCAAAACTATCAGTATAAAAATAATTATCTTTTTCATAAGTATTATGAGCATCTGCTAAAGCTTTAAAATTTGTTCTTCTAAAATCATCAGCTTCTATTTGTGTAAAAGATTTTTTGAATTTTTTAGGTAAAGCTCTAAAAGCATAATCTGGTAAATAATTTTCATCATTAATTAAACGAAAATATTCTTCCTCTGCACCTTGCACATTTTCTAAAAGTGAAGCATATAAAACTTGTTCTTTAATAGGAGCTAGTTTAATTTTAGAAGGGTCGTCAGGTAATTCCGTTCTAATAGTTTCTATTTGTGGCCTTCCATCTAAATCAGTATATGAAACAGTACTATCAATATAATTTATTATTCTTGTTTGTCCTGTTTCATTATCTAGAATTTCTTCTTTTTGTTTTTGTCCTATTGTTGTTTTTACATCTTTTCTTATATCAGCATCTTTAACTGTTTCTGCAATTCTTCTAGTTAACTCAGGACTAAAATTATAAATAGCTTTTAATTCTCTGTTAAGACTTTCAATTTCTGAAAGTTTTGAACTACCAACATTTTCATTATAGCTTCGTTTTAAATCTTCTGCACTTGAATAATTTAAACCTTGACCTCTAAACAAACTACCCATTCCTTTCATTACATTAAAGTTATTAGCTCTAGAAATTTTATCAAATACAGCTTGATAAGCATCGTCAATAAATGTGCCTTGTTTTGCTGCATCTCCTGCATAAGGTATTCCTGCTTCTCCAAGTTTTTTTCTTAGTTCTGTAAAGTTTGTTTTGTAAGCATTAGCAGAATCTATTAAAGTTTGACCATACGCTTCATCTGGATAAGACACAGTTAAATTTTGTTCTGTTGTATTAAAAACAGGTAAATCTACTAAAGCTCTTTGGTCTAATAATTCTTTAGCTTTAGCTTTAGAAAAAGCATCTAAATTGCCACCAAAGTTATCTTGTAATTCTTTTTCTAAAACACTAAACTGATTTAATTGCATTAATTGATTCTTTTTATTTTGCACATCAAATATTTGCTCATCTTGTAAAGTTTTTATGTTTGCTGCAACTTTAGAGTCACCAAACTTTTTAATAACTCCAAGGCCGCCTATAATTTCATCAATAAGTTTTTCATCTTGACCTGTTGCTTGTTTGTAAACTTTTGATTTTGTTATATCTTTTGTATATTGACTTGCCATAATTATTTACCTAATAAACTTGTTCTTTCTTTTGGTTCGGGCCTATCTAATAACCCTTTAACTTCTTGTATAGTTTCTTGTGGAATTTCTTCTATTTTTCTTTGAAGCTCGTTTGTTTCATTTGTAGGAAGCTTTAAACTTTTTAAAGACATCTTTTTAATACCATCTCTAACTAAGTCTGTTGCTTGTTCTACTTTTGCATTTTGGTCTACTCCTTCGTCAGCATCCTCTGCATCATCACCTGCATATAGCTCATAACGAAGCCCAACCTTTTCTGCTAAAGCCATAATAATAAATCCAACTGACTCAACTAAAAGCATCATTAAATCAACATCCCATAAACCACGACTATAGCCACTTAATAAATAAGTTCTTGTCATTACATCAATAGGAACACCATCAGCAATTGCATCTGTTAAAGCAATAAATTTATCTTTTTCTGTTAGTTCTTCTAAAACATACAGTTCTGCTTCACGTCTATTTGTAAGCTGTGGTGGTGACTCCCAAGGATATTTTTGACTAGGACTATTTGTAAGACTTTGTCCTGGAATAGGTCCAGTATAATTAATTAGTGTATCGGCATCTTTTGGATTTAAAAATTGTTCTTTCATGTTTAACTCATTCTAATAGTTGCTTGTGGGACTTGAACAGTATTAGCTCTTAATATTTGACCAAAACTAAATGGGTCTCCTCCATAAAAACCAGCTTCTGCAAAGCCTTGTAAAGTTTGAGGACCTTGATATCCTAATTGAGCAAATTGACTTCCATAGTTTCTTGTATAATCATTTGCAGTTACAAGGTCAGTACTAAGTGGTGTAATTTGAATTTGTGTAGAACCTCCTCCTACTTGCTCTTCTTCGCCTAATCCTGCTTCTAGTCCTGCTGCTCCTCCTGCGACTGTAGCTAGTTTTTTAGTTTGTTGTCTAAAAACATCTAATTCTGTTGCTGCAGGATTGTCATTAACCATTTCTATGTATCCTTTATTAACTCTGTCTAGATTTCTGTGATAACTTTGTAATCTATTGTTTTGATAAATTTGGTCGTCTGTTAAAGCTCCTCTAGCAACTGTTGTAGTTTGAGGAGTTAATTCAACTAACTCAAGGTCATTGTCTCCAATATAAGATACTTTTTTTTCAAAACCTGTAATTACATCTACAGTTTGTCCTTGTGATTTAACTAACTCTACATTTGGACTAGGTATATCACCAGCACTAAATGTAACATTTACATCTTTAGCAGTAAGAGGGTCAGGAGTTGTTATAGCTGTAGGAGAACGTCTTAAAAGAGACGCATCACTTTTAATATTAACTTTACCCTCAACAGTTTTTGGAACTCCACTATCAGTATATCCTTTAACTTCTAAATCTTTTCCAAGTTTTTCTGCATCTGCCATAGCAACATCAGGATTAATATTTGCTGTAGGTAGTCCTACTTTCATTCTAAAATCGTCTAGTTTTCTTCCTACAAAGTTTGATAGTTTATCAGATGCTCCTTCTATATATCCTGCTTCACCAGGTCTAGCAAAAGAACCTCCACTTACTTTATTTAAAGTACCACTAATCATATCTGTTACGTTGCCATAAATATTTTGAACAGTATTTCCTGCAATACGAATACCATTCATAACAGCCCCTAAAGGACCACTAAGAGTTTGTGCCCACGTACCGAACGTTGACCAAGCAGCTCCAAGCCCTGGCATCATTAGAGTAAGAGCAAGTGTACCTATTGGACCAAGCTTACCAAAAGCTTTACCAATTTTACCCAAGCCTTTCTTTAAAGCTCTGCCTGGATTTTTTAGTACTTTTTTGATTCCTTTAAATGCTTTTTTTACAAATTTTTTAAACATTATATTTCTCCTTTAATCTGATGGGTCAAATAAATTTAAGAATTTTTCTAGTCTTGCCATATTACTATCATTTTTTAAACCTGAATGTTCACCCTGCATTCCTGCGACTGCAATATTAGTTTCTCTGTTGGCCGCATTTTCAGCAGACTTCCAAATATAATCAAACTCGTCACGTACTTCTTGCCATAAAGAAGCTTGAGCTTGAGTTGTTAATCCATAAGCTTGTTGAGCATTTAACATATTAATTTGTTGTTGAGCTGCAGTATTTGCTTTTGTAATATTTCTTCTCCATTGAACATTACTTTGCTCAATTACTAATGCGTTTTGAGCATTAAATTGTTCTCTAGCAAAATCTTGTTGAGAATTGTATTGGTCAATACTAGCTGCTAACTGAGCATTAAATTTATTTACATCTGTTTCTCTTTGTGCTCTTCTAGCTTCTGCTTGATTAGCTTGTACAGCGTTAAACTGTGCCATTGCATCGTTTCTTCTTGCATTGTTTAATTGTACTTGTGTGCTTAAATTAGCCATAAACTGTTTAGTTTGATTTTCACTTGCAGCATTAAATTGCTTGGCCGCATTATCGGCTGCTTGATTACTTAATAGTATTTGCTGTTCTTGTTGTGCTGTTAAAATATTAGCTTGTTGTCTAGCATTTAAATTAGCCATATCCATTTGTAAAAAAGCTTGAGCATTTCGTATCTGTGTTTTTTGAAAAAAATCTGCTTCAGCTAAATTAGCTTGTGACATTAGTGCTGCATTTTGAACTGTTGCTTGTTGGTCAAAGTTTGCTTCTGTCATTCCTACAGTTTGTAAAAACTTACTGTTAGATAATGCTGTTTGTTGGTCAGCATTGAATTGGGCCATGTCCATTTGAAATACAGTTTGTGCATTTTGTAAGCTAGTTTGTTGTGCTCTCGCAGCATTAGCTTCAGCTTCTTGAGCTTCAATAGTTTTTTGTTGACTTACACTTTGTTGTAAAGCTTGAGCATTTGCTTGAGCTAATGGCATAGCTGAAGTTATAATCGCATTGAACAAAGCATCTCTTCCTACGGTTGAAGCTTCTAATCCTCGTTTAGCTAACATTTGTTCTACGGAAGCTAACGCAGGTCTAGCCCACGTAGGAATCTCACCTTCTTCAATACCTTTTATTAGTGTGTCTAATTGATTTGAAACTAAAGCTTCTTCAGGTAATCCAGCTATCATACCTCTTTCGCTTTCACTAAAGTCCATTAACCTAGCTTCTAAAGCTTCAGGGTCATTACCAAGTTCGGCAATGTCTGCTTCGCTTAATCCTGCATTAGATAATTGTTTCTTAGCTCTAGTAACTCTTGCTAATGAAGAACCAACATTTTCTGCAGCAGTTGCTTTAGCTTCAGGACTTAAAACTCCTACAACTCTTTGAGTTAAAGCTCCTTGTATAATTTCTACATCAGCTCCCTCTATTGGAGCAACTCGTTGTACTTGTGCGGCCCTAGCAACTGCTTCATCAGATAATTGACCTTGAGCAGCTTCTAAATCCGGAGCTTGTTCAACTTGAGCAACATCAGTAATTTGTGAAGCTTCTAAAGGTTTAGGAGCTTCTACATCAGCAGCGGCTGTTGCTGGTGTTACTGTTTCAGTTTTTCCAACAGCAGCACCGGCAGTTGTTATAGGTGTACCTGTTGCATCTATTTTAAACTTAGGGTCTGCTTTGTCAATAATTTCATCAGCACTTACTTTTGTTGTAGCGGCTGTTGCTTTTAATCCTAACTCTTCTATTCCGACTTGACCTGTAGCTATTTGTTCTTGACGTTTAGCAGATTCACTAACTCTAAATTCTCTTTCTCTTGCAGCAGGACTTATAGTACCTGGAGGCGATTCACTTATAGGAGTATCTGCAGACGGATTATTTCGAGGTGCTGGAGTTGGTGCAGGTGTTGGTGCAGGTGCAGGTGTCGGTGCAGGTGCATCACCAATAACTTCTGGTTCTACTATATCTTCAACTTCAGAAGCTTCTTCTTCTCCTCTAGAGTCTTTTACACTTTCACCCTCTCGTAGAGCAACTCGACCACCATTTCGATAATCGTCTCTATAAGCTTTAAATTTTGTTCTTTTATTTCTAGCCATAATTATACCTTATTTTACTTGACCTCAAATAGCTTATCAAGCTTTTCACTTATTTTATCCATTCTATCCATGATAGCATTCATATCATCTCTTAACTCATTTTTAGTAACATATTCTTTTGCAACTTCTTCACGTGTTTTATTTAAAAGTATGTCTTGTCTTTTTAACTCTGCTGCGTTTTGTCTAATCTGAAACCAAATAGGAGCAAGTACCAAAGTTATTAAAACATTCCAAACAATGTAAGGTGATACCATTTCCATTAGCTTAGTTCCGGAAACTCACCAAGAGGTCTAACAGCAGGTATTTCTTCATTATATACATACAAAGCTGCAAGAG
>Ga0209232_1001221_pt1 | contig 14158 bp, 18 predicted proteins | sample ETNvirenome_2_60_FD_184066 | JGI IMG/M metagenome (GOLD analysis project Ga0209232, IMG submission 184066) | Marine viral communities from the Pacific Ocean - ETNP_2_60 (SPAdes) (version 2) | ecosystem: Environmental > Aquatic > Marine > Oceanic | place: Pacific Ocean | collected 2013-06-22
TTTAGGTTGATTTTTTTTACTTGGGTCGCTTTTACGCATTGTTCTTACCTGACCTGTTGCTTCAGTTCTTTTGTAAGCTTCTCCTGGTTGAGCTTCTCTTCTAGATTTTTGATTTCCAAGCCCTCTTTTAGTTCTTATTTCTGCGGCTTTTGATTCTTCTCTAAACTTTTTCGCCTCAGCCTGTTTTTTAGCAACATCTTCTGCAGATGGTAGTCCAGATATGCCAGGATTAGCTCTTTTAGCTTTACCTAGAGCTGCCAATTTTTTAGCCTTAGCCTCTCTTTTAGCTCTATTTTTAGCTCTTAATTCTTCTAAAGCAGTTTTTTTAGCTAGTTCATCTGCTTGTCTTTTTGCTCTTCTTCTTTTTAAAAGTCTTGCCATTTTTATATTTCTTCAGTCCCTTCAAGGACGTTATAAAATTTATTAATCAACCTATGTGTTTTACTTGTCACACGATACTGGTTTGGTTTATTTGAGTCCCAGGATCGTTTTTCAAAGACAAACACGTAGTCACGTTTAACTAATTCAGGAAACATCCTATCGTTAAAGTTTTTACTAACGTACATGTTTTCCCTTATAAACCTCTTGGTAAAAGATCCTTTCTCGTCATTTATAAAAAGAAGGAACCTCATTTGATTATCCGTAAGGTCGTACTTTCTTTGGAAGGAGTACAAGGTATCGCTTAGATACTTCAGGTAATTCCTCATTGTCTTAGATTAAATTAGGTCAAAGATAATAATTTTATTATAATTAAAAAATTATCATTACATTTGCGTATAAAATAAAAATTTAAAATAAAATATTATGGCTTTAACAGGAGGTAAGTTCCAAGAAGCAAGTATGGGTCAATATGGATCATCATATTTAAATGGAGATGGTAAAAAATTAGATTTATCAGCAACTACTACTACAAAGTATGTATGTGCAATTACATTTTTTGAAGATACTACTTTTCAAACCTTAGAAAACGCTAACGGTTCTCACTTACAAAACGCTTGTATAAGCACTGTAGATGCAGAAAGAGAAATAGGAGCTCCATTTGGTGGGGCAGTAACAGGAGAAACTGACACTGCAGAAGGTATGCAAATAACAACATCTCATATTTTCCCAAAAGGAGTTACGATATTTGGTAATTGGGATAAGGTTGAATTACATAGTGGTAGCTGTATATTATATTTAGCTCCAACAGGAAGAAACGTTGAGTCTTAATATATGCTTAGTCTTGCAAGTAACATATCAGCTACTCAAGCAGTAGAGGCTAAGTATAGTGCTAGTTTTGGCGGTACTGATGATTTTATAGATTTTGGTAACGTTAATAATCTAGGCTCTGGAGATTTTAGCTTTTCTTTTTGGGTTAAAGCTAGTGATGTTACTTCTAATTATTTACTTAGCAAAAGAGAAGACAACAATAATAGATGGTACATTAGAACTGAAGGAAATGATAGAGTTCAGTTTTATGCTGTAAAGTCGGGTGTAGATATTATGACTGCTACTTCTAGTTCTTCAGGTGAATTATCTGCTAATGTTTGGAATCACGTAGTTATAGCATGTGATAGATCAGACACTTCTACGGGTTTAAAATTTTATATAAACAGTCAACTTGAGAATAGTAGGCCCGCCTCTGCAACAGATATAGACAACACAGGTGATTTTTACATAGGTAGGTTTAGCACAAATTATGCTAAAGATGGAACTTTTTTAGAAGAAATAGGAATATTTAACGTGGCTTTAGATGCTAATGCAGTAACTGCTATTTATAATGGTGGATCTCCACTTAATTTAAAGTTTGATCAAGGTAACTATAATAGCAGTTCTGCTCTTCAAGCTTACTATAGAATGGGTGATGGTTTATTTGATGACAAAGCAAATGGTATAATTCACGATCAAGATAACCCTGGATTTGGTAGTGAAATTGTTACAGGTAACAACGCTACGTTTGATGGAGCTAACGATTGGATCGCTTATAACCCTAGTGGTACTACTGGTATAAGCACTACGGGTGGTGTTTTGCAGGTTACTTTAAGTGGGGCTGGGGATACTATTGATTCAGGTGCTAAGCTTGAAGTAACTAGTTCTTTAACCGCAGGTAAAGTATATAAAGTGAAAGCAGATATTTGGTTAGGAACTGAAACAGAAACAAGTGGTTGGAGAATATATCTTGGAGGAGTAGATAACGCTATTACTTTATCGTCAAGTCAAACCACTTTTGTTAAATATATAACTATAACTGATACTAGTGATTTATTAATATATAATACAGATGTTGATTCTTCTACTGGAACGTTTTTTATAGATAACGTTTCTGTAAAAGAATTAAATGGTAATCCAGGTGTAACATCTGGTGGCGTTACATTCTCATCTGATACTCCTTAAATTATGGTTACATACGTTATAATAGATACTGCAGAAATTACAGATGAAAACTCTGTAATAGATTTTTCTAAGCTTATGAACAGAAATGCTAGCATGTTAAGATATAGTGTTAATGGCTCTAAAGCTTTAGTAAAATATAAAGGCGAACAGCCATCTTTTTTAAGTGGTAAAACAACATACACTCATGGCGAAATAAAAGTTGAGATGGCTAAGTCAGAGTGGTATACAGAAATAGAAGAATAAAATGGAAATATTTAAAGATAATAATAATTGGAATGAGAAAGCTATCGTAGGATTTATAGCCTTTGCTATAATGTGTATGATAATGGTAGCTGATCTTTTAACAGGATGGGTTGGAACAGACCTAGTAATAAACGAATTTGTATACGACTCCTTTGTTTGGGTAGTACTTGGCTGCTTTGGAATATCTGGAGTAGAAAAGTTTGCTAAAAAATAATGCACAAACGTTGTACTTGTAAAGCTGTAAAGCGAAAGAAAAAAGGTAATAAGGTTAAGACCATGAAGAAAGGTGGATCTGTAAAGGACGCTTGTTACCATAAAGTAAAAGCAAGTTACAAAGTGTTTCCTAGTGCTTACGCCTCTGGTGCTATAGCTAAGTGTAGAAAGAAAAGAGGATAACCTATGGCTATAAGAAAAACAAAAGCAGGGTTAAATCTCAAAAGATGGTTTAAAGAAAACTGGCAAACACCTAAAGGAAAGAAGGATTACTCTGGAGGAGAGAACACCTTTCGTCCTACTAAAAAAATTAGCAAAGACACTCCCTCAACTTGGAGTGAGGTTACACCATCAGAGAAGAAAAGAGCTCAAGTAGAGAAAGACACTAAAGGTAGAGTGTCAAGGTATAAAAAGAAAAAGGTGAAAGCAGTAAAAAAGGCAAAGAAAGGAATGGGTATAAAGACTAGCATTAAGTCTGGTAACTTTAGACCAACTAAGTCTGGTGCAGGTATGACAGCTAAAGGTGTTAAAGCTTATAGAAGAGCTAACCCTGGTAGTAAACTTAAGACTGCTGTTACTGGAAAAGTTAAAAAAGGTAGTAAAGCTGCTGGTAGAAGAAAATCATATTGTGCTAGATCTTTAGGGCAATTAAAAAGAAGTAGTCAAAAGACTCAAAACGATCCTAACTCAAGAATCAGACAAGCACGAAGAAGATGGAAATGTTAAAGAAATTAATTACATTACTTACGTTTATATCTTTAAGCGTTTATTCCCAAGACACTTTATTTGTAGATTGCGATGGCACACCATCTCCAGAAAACTGGATTGGAGATGGTTTTTGTGACGATGGTTCTTATACTTGGAACGGAACTCCTATAAATTTTAATTGTGAAGAATTTGGTTATGACGCAGGTGATTGTCCTATACCAATAGATGAGTCTATAGTTTATGGTTGCACAGATCCAGAAGCACCAAATTTTAATCCTTGGGCAACTGCTGATAACGAAAGTTGTATAGGTATTAGTTGTTCTGATGGTGAGGTTAAAATGATTCTTGAACTTACTTTAGACCAATACCCTGGAGAAACAGGTTGGATATTAACAGATCTATCTAATGGTCAGCCTGTAGAAAGTGTTCAAGCTGGGGAGTATTCTTACGATCAAGCTAATAAAACTATTATATACGACCTTTGTGTTCCTGAGTCAGGTGTAGAGCTTATACTAAGTGATACTTATGGTGATGGTATGGAAGGATCTCTATGGGGCGGGGTAGACGGTAACTTTGTAATACTTGGTGATGCCGAACCTTGTGGTAGCTTAGATACTTTATGGGCTTTAGATTCTGCAGGTTTTGGTTCAGCTGCTTACTCAGGTCCTATGTGGTTAGAACAATGTGATATACCTGTAGTAGAAGGATGCACTAATAATTCATATATAGAGTTTAGTCCTCAAGCTAATTTAGATAACGGTTCTTGTGAGACTTTACATACACTAGGGTGTTTAAATTGGACATCGTTTAATTACAATCCAGAAGCAACATTAAACGAAATAATACCTACATGTAACTACACCCTTATTATAGAGGATGACGGTGGTGACGGATGGGGTGATTGTTATATAGGGGTAGTGCAGGAAGATAGTATACTAGGTACATATACTATGGGTCCTGGTGAGTACTCTCAAGAGTTTAATTTAGCATTAGAGACAGATAAAGCTGTAAAGGTATATTATTTTGAAGTGGCTAGCCCACAAACTCCTCCTGAAGAAGTTGCTTTTCAAACTATGCACAACTCTTTTAGGTTAATAAACTCTAATGATGTTATAACAATGCAAGGAGGAACTAATCCTTTCGCAAATAATGGAGCAGGTATTTTAAAAGCTTATAAGCCTCCTTTCTGGTACGTATATGACGCAATGCCTTATTGCGGTGATTATTGCGTTCCTACCGTATACGGGTGTTTGGATGAACAATCTCTGAACTATAGTCCTGAAGCTAACACAGATGATGGTAGCTGCATAGAGATTATAGAAGGTTGTACCTCACCCTTCGCATTTAATTATGACTCTCTTGCTAACGTAGACAATGAGAGTTGTGAAGCTGTTGTTGTTGGCTGTATGAGTAGTCAAGCTTGGAATTATAATCCTGAAGCTAATACAGCAGACGAGTCTTGTTTGTATTTTGGATGTACCGATGAATTAGCATTAAATTATGATAGTACTGCAAATGTAAACAATGATAACTGTATATATCCTGTTCCAGGGTGTATAGACCCTTTTGCATTTAACTTTGAAGTAGACGCTAATGTTAATGACGGTAGTTGCATCCCCGTTTTAATAGGATGTATGGATCCAATAATGTATAACTATAATGAACAAGCAAACACAGAAAGCGATAACTGTATTCCTTTTATATTTGGCTGTACTGATGCTACTGCATTTAATTACGACCCTGTCGCTAATACTAATAATGAATCTTGCATTCCAATAATATATGGCTGTACTGACCCAAATGCCTTTAATTACAATTTAGAGGCTAATACAGAGGATTTCTCCTGTGTTGATGTAGTGTATGGCTGTATAGATGAAAATGCTTTTAATTATGATTCTTTAGCAAACACAGATAATGGTGGATGTATAGATGTATTAGAAGGGTGTATGGACCCACTTGCATATAATTATGACGCAGTGTATAATACAGATGATGGGTCTTGTTTGTATGACGCAGGATGTGTTGGGGGTCCTGGTGTTCCGTTTTGGCTGAATGATACTTGCTATGCTTGGGTTATCATGGTAGATCCTTATTGCTGTAATAATCAGTGGGATGATAAATGTCAACAATTATATTGGAGTTGTTCTGGAGATAGCGATCTTGATACAAGAGATTTACTTAGGGGACACAATATAGTTATGTATCCTAACCCTATGGGTGATGTTTTAAACGTGTTAACAAACGGACCTGTAGCGATAAAAGTACATGACATATCTGGCAAACTTGTTATGCAGGTTAAGAAAAGACAAACTACAAAAGGTTTAAACCAGCTTAATGTTGGCTTTCTTCCTTCAGGTGTATATAACTTTAGTGTTACATATAAAGGTGTAACGTCTACCGCAAAAGTTTTAAAGAAATGAGAAAACTATTAATACTTTTATTATTTATTCCTTTTATAGGTCAGTCTCAAGGGTTAAATAAAATATTTAAATACTCTACGTTTTACGCAGCAGTTAATGGTGGTACATCTTTAGGTGATGATCAAGTATGGTCTGTTACCTCTGGTGCGTTAGAAGAGCAAGTAGTAGAGACACCTTTTGATTATACTCTATCTGTTGGTATAAGAAAAATAAAAAGATTTGGATACGAGAATAGAGCGAATACATTTTACAATGGTACTGAGAACTCATACTCAGACGCAGCAACATTAGGTCGGTTAGATGGCTTTGAATATTTATTTGAAGGCGATCTTGTGAGACGGTTAGGCGTTAATTATGTAAACCAGAATCACTTTGTAAGATATGTTGCAGATAAGTGGGTAGCTAAAGTAGCGTACCTTGAAGATGGATTTGCTGATATAAAATATTTTGAAGCTTCACAAAGATATAGAAAAAAAGTAAGGGATGGCAAGCTATCTTTTAACTGGGGGGCCGTTCAAAGACTTGCCGAACCTTACGGATTTGATCCTTTAGCAGACTGGGTTCTTGACAACGGAACTTTACATTACACCTATCTAGCTCTGCAAGAGGGTTATTCTATATCCTTAGATGGAGAGTATTTCTCACCAAATGGTGACCTCTTAGCAAACAGTCAGGCTGTATGGGAGGAGGTTGTTATACCACAAGTTATAAATAATTATGTAGAAAAACAAAGAAATACTTTATCAAACATTGTAGAGTACTCTTTTGTTATGGGTTTAGACTATTATCATTTTACAAAAGATTTTTGGTTTCACACTTGGGGAAACCTTATGCCATATCATATAGATACTAAAAATATATACTCTTACCATAATTTTAACGGAGGTCAATGGATGGATTATTCTGCAGGCTTAATATTTGGTTATAAGTTTAATAAAAGTTTTGGTATATTTGTGGAAGGTAAATACAATAAATATTGGAACAGAAGATGGCACAACTTTAGCGTGGGCCTTAATTATGTAATATTCTAAAGATGGCAAAAGAATTAAACGAAGACACAGCAGTACAAATAAGTTTAAAAACCTTAGCAGGTATTGCCGTTCTTATGGCAGCTGTTATTAGTGGTTGGTTTGTACTACAGGGAGATATAGCAGAAGCTAAAAAATTACCATTACCTCCAGATCCAGAGATTACTCGTATGGAGTATGATATGAAAGATCAACTTATTAGACAAACTATTATGTCTACACAAGATGACGTTAAAGATATTAAAAGTCAAATGATTAGAATGGAGGATAAGATTGATAAACTAAAATAATGATTAAACTGTTTTGGATTTTACTATTTATAAATTTAACCGCAAGAGCTCAAATGTTAAAAAACGATAAGCTACTACATATTGGTGGTTCTTATATAATGAGCTCTGCAGTTTCTGCTATAGTATATAATAAAACAGAAAATAAAAATCAAGCTTTAATATCAGGATTAGCATTCTCTTTATTGATAGGAGCAGGTAAAGAAATTTATGACAAAAAACATGGAGACTCTAATTGGAATGATATGTTTGCAAATACTTTGGGGGCTACATTAGGTTTAGTAACTATAAGAATAACAATATGAAAAAATTATTATTATTATTATTATTTCCTTTTATAACTTTAGCTCAAGACTTCCCTAATGGAATGGTAGCTGTTGAGTTTAACGCTAGCTTTAATAAAGCCAATGAAGTTGCTTGGTTGGGTAAGTTGTCAGATTGCGAAATAGAAAGAGTTGATATAACTGCAGATTCAAGATGGTCTAAGGAATATAAAATAGTAGTCGTTCCTACTATTGTTATATTTAATAACAACGAAGAAGTAAAAAGATTTCAAGCAAATATTATGATGACCATGGAGGCTACTAAGAGTGAAGTACAAAACTCTATAGATGAAATAGTCATGGAAGCGTTTTAAAATTTAAAAAATGAGATTAAGTAAAAACTTTACAATGTCTGAGGTTACTAGAAGTAACACAGCTAAGAGATTAGGTATAGATAACACGCCTAAAAATGCACATTTAAAAAATATGCAACATCTTATTACTAACCTTGTGCAACCTATGAGAGATGCTCTTGGTCCAATAAGAATTACATCAGGATACAGATCACCAGATTTGAATCGAGCTATTGGTGGTAGTAAAAAATCTCAGCACTGTAAAGCTCAAGCTGTAGATGTTCAGTTTTGGAAAGATGGTGAAATGTGCAATCAGGAGATTTATAGATGGGTATTAAATTCAGATATAGAATTTGATCAAATGATTAACGAGTTTGATTTTGCTTGGATACACATATCTTTAAAAGATAAAGGTAGTAGAAGGCAAGTATTAGAAGCGTACAAGGATGATGAAGGAGACACGTCTTATAGAGTTGCAGATATTAATCAAACATCGTTGTAATGGGTAAATTGTTAGATTTTTTAGGTGGAGGAGTTGTAAAACAAGTTGGTGACGTATTAGATAATCTAACAACTTCTAAAGAAGAAAAGTTAGAGGCTCAAAGAAAGATACAAGAAGTTCTTATGCAGGCAGAAGCTCAAGCACAAGAACAAGTTACTAGGCGTTGGGAGGCTGACATGAAGTCTGATAACTGGTTATCTAAGAACATTAGACCTTTGATATGTATATTTTTAACTGCAATTTTTGTAGTTTTGTCAGTGTTTGATGGGAATATAGGGGGATTTGAAATTCAAGAAAGTTATATTCCTATATATCAAACTTTATTAATAACAGTATATGGGGCTTACTTTGCTGGTAGGTCTATAGAGAAAATAAAGAAAAAATAAAATGGGTTCATTAAAAGGTAAGTCAATATCTCAAACATATCAAAGAATACTTCAAACACCTTCTGAGGTTTCTGATACGACTTTAAAAGCTGTGGAAACTGGAAGTGGTAAATCTACATCAATGAAATTATCAACTGATAAAGTTGAGTTTTTAAAAGTTGGTGTAGGTACTGGAGGTGTTACACCAGATGGTTTAATTCATGTATATTCTGCTAGTGCTGGATCTGTTAATGCAAGCTCTTTTGCTAACGAGATTGTTTTAGAAAACTCTGGAGACGCTGGTTTATCTATACTTTCTGGTCGCACATCATCAGGTAACATATATTTTGGTGACGGTGGAAATAATGATGCTGGTAGAATATCTTACGATCATTCTAATGATAATTTAATTTTTTCTACATCTGGGTCTAATACTATGACTCTTGACTCTTTAGGTAACCTTAAAGTAAGTGGTACAGTTTCTCAATCAGATGACAGGTTTGAATTAGTAGAATACTTTGAAAAAGTTCCAGGTTTAGGTGCAACTGATGCTGCTGTAAGTCAATCTTCAAGTGCAACAACAGCTGTAACATTAAATTCTAAGTATGGTGTTATAACCATGCAAGCAGTAGATTTAGCTGCCACAGATACTGTAGAGTTTACTTTTAATAATGATCATATATTTGGCACAACCTCTCAAGTTTTAGTTAATCTACATGAATCTGGAGGAACTATAGCTGATAACGCTATGGTTAATATACTAGTTCATGATGTTGCTAACGGGTCTTGTAAGATACGTCTTGGTACTAACGGCACTGATATTGCTTCTCAAACTTTTAAAATATTTTTTATAATAGATCCATACATAACTCCTAATCAAAATTTTGTTTTAGGTGGAGTTAGTACTGGGGGTCTTCAATTAAGTACTAATACAGGTAGAGATGCATCTTTTGCTGGTATTAAATTAATTACTGGAGCTACAGATAATGATTTTACTGTTTTAACTCCTAGAGATGGTACTGTTGAGATGCCAGGAGGTTCAGATTCATCAGCTTGGTCAGCTGTAGGTTTTGGTACAGAAAATAAAACAGAGTTTTCTTGTGCTATTTCTACTAATGTTACTATAGCTGACACTTCTTTTTATGCAGGATTAAAGTTAACAGAGCTTGGTACTTACGCTAATGATGCTAATCAAGCATACTTTTTATACGCTTCAAATGATGATCATGGATCTTTAACAACGAATGGTAATCTTCACTTTGTTTATAGTATCGGAGGCACAGATTACGTAACAAATTTAGGTATAGCAGTTGCTGCTAGAACTGTATATAGGTTGAGAATATCTATTGATGAAACCAGAAGGGTTAGTGTTTTTGTAAATAACACTCAGTACGGTTTAACTTCTACCGCCACTGGAACAACAGCAGGTGGTGTAACTGAAACTGACTCTACAAAGAAGTCTTTAATTATGACAGACGATATAGATTTTCTTCCTTTTATAGGTGTTCAAACTCATACAACAGCATCTAAAGGTATGCAAGTTGGTTACGTTAAAATATCAAGAGATTTATACGAGTAGTAGAATATATAACAAATTTAAATTAAAGAAAATGGAATCAATAAACCCTATTATAAGAAAAATAACAATAGGGGACTTAAAGCAAGGACTGACTTATCAGGTAGGTCAAAGGATGCTTGGAGGTTCACTAGAGGTTACAGCTATCATACAAGATGAAGCGGCTTGGTATAAACATCAACAGGTAGTGTATGATGTGTATATAAAAAAAGATGGTGAAGAGTTCTCAAGGCCTTGGAAAAGGTTTTTCTCTCAACCAACAGCCATAGAGTATAACACTGCAGTACTGGAAGAAGAGTACGAGGTTAAATAAAGAGTAAACGTAAATATAAGCAAAAATGAAGCCAATTAAAGATGTCTACTGGATAGAAGTAGAAAAAGAGACAGAGGATACGCTAATGTTAAATGGTCAAGAGATATATAGAGATACATCTTACGATCCTATGAAGTTAGCTAGACAATACGGTACGGTGTATAAAACACCAATGCAGGACACTAAAGAGACAGGAATACAAGAGGGCGATAAGGTTTGGTTTCACCACTTTATAGCAACACCTGTAAACCTTGTTAAACATGCTGATAAAGATAACATATATCAAGCTTTTGCTGAGCAGATATATCTTTTACAAAGAGGCGAAGAGTACATTCCTGTAGGAGTATGGAATTTTATGGAGCAAGAGATGAGAGATCCAGAGCAATCTGAATCTGGAATATTTTTAGAGACTTCAGCTTCTGAAGTAGAGCTTCATGGGAAAGCAGTTATTATAAATGACTGGATGAAAGATCAGGGAGTGAGTGAAGGAGATAGAGTTATGTGGAGTGAGAACTCTGAGTATGACATGGACATAGATGGGAAGAAACTTCTTCGTATGCGTAACTTTGATGTACTAGCAGTCTATGAAGGAGCAGAATAAAGATTATGCTCTTAAGACTCTAGAGAAGTTAATAGAAGCAAGTAAAGGAGCTGTAGATCTTCTTATAGAAGAGATAGGTAAACCTTTGATAGAAGAAGATGACGCTAAAAGAAGGCAAGCTATAAAAGCAAAAAGAGAATGCTTTGAGGATTGTCAAGAAATTCTTTTAGGAATAAAAAACCTTGAGGATAGAATCAAGGAAGGAGAATCCTTAATAGAAGAGAAAAAAGACTTTAAAGGGTCTTTTGCTGAACGGTATGCAAAAAAGTGATATGATATATCTTACTGAAGGCAGTGAAGGGGAAATATTAGAGTTTGATAACTTAAAAATAGTCCTACCTAAAAAGCCTAGATATAAAAAAGATATACTGTATCATAACCTACCTAAGAAAGAACAAAGGTGGGTTAGAGAAGGCATACCAAAGGGGTTAACAAGAGAGAACGCTTCTGACTATGTTGATTACATAGAAGAAGAGTTTAGACGTAGAGAGGAAGGGTTGTGGTTTTACAACAACGGTGTTCCTACGTATATTACTGGATCTCATTATATGTTTATCCAGTGGAGTAAAATAGATGTTGGTTTTCCTGATTACAGAGATGCTAACAGAACGTTCTTTATTTTTTGGGAAGCGTGTAAAAACGACAAGAACTCTTACGGGATGTGTTTTCTTAAAAACAGGCGTAGTGGTTTTTCCTACATGGCAAGTAGTGAAATAGTTAATTTAGCTACTCAAGTTTACGATAGTAATTTTGGTTTACTATCTAAGACAGGTGCAGATGCTAAGACAATGTTTACAGATAAGGTGGTTCGTATATATCGTAACTACCCTTTCTTTTTTCAACCTATACAAGATGGTTCTAGTAACCCTCGTGTGGAGTTAGCATTTAGAGAGCCTGCTAAGAAGATAACAAGGAATCAAAAGCATATAGAGAAATCTGAGGCTTTAAATTCTATTATAGACTGGAAGAATACTGCTGATAACAGTTATGACGGTATGAAGCTTAAACTTCTAGTTCATGATGAGGCTGGTAAGTGGACAGGTCAAAACTCTATAAAGAAAAACTGGGGTGTAACTCAAACTTGTTTATTACTTGGTAGAAAAGTAGTAGGAAAGTGTATGATGGGATCTACTGCTAATAAGCAACAGGATGGTGGTGCAGAGTTTAAAGACATATTCTACGATTCTGATATGGGAGAGAAAGACCTTAACGGTAGGACTAAGAGTGGGCTCTATAAGTTATTTATCCCTGCTTACGATAACCTAGAAGGTTTTATTGACGAGTATGGGTACAGTGTTATAGATACTCCAGATAAACCAGTGATGGGGATTGACGATATGAGTATTGAAACTGGTGCTAGAGATTACATACAAAATAGAAGAGAAGCTTTAAAGAATGATACGACAGCGTTATCAGAGTTTAAACGCCAGTTTCCATTTACTGTAGAGGAAGCGTTTAGAAATGACACACAAAGTTGTATATTTGATGTCGAAAGGATTTATCAGCAGATGGATTATAACGAAGTTAATAATACCCCTACAACAAGAGGGGAGTTTGTTTGGAAGAATGGCGTACAGGACAGCGAGGTTATGTGGATACCTCACAGAAAAGGTAAGTGGGAAATTACTTGGGTTCCAGAGACTGAGAATCAAAATGTTATCTCATCTAGGTTTAATAAAAAATTTCCTGGAAAAGCAGACCAGCTTGTTGCAGGTTGTGACCCTTATGACCATGACACCACTACTGATGGTAGGAGATCTGATGCTGCTGCTCATGTTTTTCATAAGTTTAGCATGTCAAGCGATGCGTCTATGCAGTTTGTGTGTGAGTATATTAATAGACCTCCTAAAGCGGAAATATTTTACGAGGATATGATTAAGATGTGTGTATTCTATGGTTGTCAAATATTAGTAGAAAATAACAAAGTAGGAATATTAAAGTACTTTGAAAATAGAGGATACTACGAGTACTTAATGGATAGACCAGATATGACGCATACAGAGTGGAGTAGAGGAAAGCAAAAGACTAAAGGGATACCTGGATCTGGAGCTGCAGTAATAAATGCTCAGGCAGAAGCTATAGCTACTTATATATATGACCACGTTGGTTATAATGTAGATACTGGGGAGATTGGAAGATGTTTTTTTAACACACTTCTTGATGATTGGAGTAGGTTCGAGATAGATAATAGAACAAAATACGATGCTAGTATATCGTCTTCATTGGCTTTACTAGCGTCACAGAAATATATAAAACCTAAAAAAGAATTAAAGGTATCATCTCCTTTAGTTAAAAGATATAGTAACAAAGGAATGTTTAGCAAACAGATAAAGACATGATGTTCAATAAGCAAAAAGACAAATTAAATGGTTACCCATCACCTCTAGCAACTAACGAAGAGAAGGCTGCTAAGGAGTACGGGCTTGAGTACTTTAAAAATATGTACTACGAGTGGCATAATAATGGTGATGTATACTTTAGAGATCGTAAGATGCGATATAATCGTAACAGATCTTACGCTGAAGGGAATCAAGATGTAGGTAAGTATAAAGACCTTCTTGATGTTCAAGGAGACTCTTCTTACCTTAATATAGATTGGAGCCCTGTCTCTGTTGTCCCTAAGTTTGTTGACGTTATTGTTAACGGGATGGTTAATCAGGAGTACGATATAAAAGCTAAGACTATAGATCCTGTTGCTGCTAACGAGAGAATGGAAAAGAAAAAGCAGTTATACGGAAACATGTTAACTAAAGATTTTTTACAAAACTTAGAAGATGAAACTGGTTTACCATTAGCTCCTAAAGAGTTTGTTGCTGAAAGTTCTGAAGAGGTTGAAATGTTTATGGCACTTAACTATAAACAAAATGTTGAGATAGCTTTAGAGAAAGCTATAGAGTACACTTTAGATATAAA
>Ga0209232_1001224_pt1 | contig 14130 bp, 20 predicted proteins | sample ETNvirenome_2_60_FD_184066 | JGI IMG/M metagenome (GOLD analysis project Ga0209232, IMG submission 184066) | Marine viral communities from the Pacific Ocean - ETNP_2_60 (SPAdes) (version 2) | ecosystem: Environmental > Aquatic > Marine > Oceanic | place: Pacific Ocean | collected 2013-06-22
TGGGGAATAATAATTGTACTTTGTATTTTAGAAGCTTATTTTTGTTCTAAGTTTGAAGATGAAATATGAAAGTATTAGAATTATTTGCAGGTAGTAGGTCAATAGGAAAGGTAGCTGATGAATTAGGTTATGAAGTATTTTCAGTTGATATAAATAATTTTGAAGGTATAGATCTAGTAAAGGATATTGAATTTTTAACTAAAAAAGACATACCTTTTATTCCTGATGTAATTTGGGCTTCACCACCCTGTACAACTTATTCTATTGCAGCAATCGGACATCATAGAGATATGGGTAAACCTAAAACAGAATTTGCTGCAAAAAGTGATAGATTGGTTATAAATACATTAAAGTTAATTAAAGAATTTGATTGCAAATATTTTATTGAAAACCCTAGAGGATATATGCGTAAGATGTTTTTTATGAAAGGTATTCCTAGAACTACAGTATGGTATTGTCGTTATGGTGATACTTCAGCTAAACCTACTGACATTTGGAGCAATCATATTTATTCTTTATTTAATACAGAAGGTTGGCAATCTAGACAAGAATGTTTTAATGGAAATGTCAAATGTCATCACGATAAACAACCAAGAGGATATGCAGCTAAAAAATCATCAGGAGCTCTTGGAAAAGGCACACAGGGTAAAAAAGATAATTTTGAAAGAAGTATAGTGCCTTATGAATTATGTAAAGAAATATTATTGTCTTTATGAGAGATATCACTTACCCATATATCTTGCACCGTATAGCTAAAGACATATCTACAGACAGAACGAAAGGTATGCACAAAAACTATAAGGATAAAGATTATTATGTAGGTGATAAGACTAAGCAATATAATGTACAAGGAGTTTTAGCTGAGTTAATTGCTCAACACTATTTTACTGCTATTGGTGATGACTTTAAAGCATTAAGTATATTGGGTACTGAACCTGAAGTTGAAGCTGATATATTTATAGGTGAACGAAAAATAGATGTAAAGTACATACCTCACTATGCAAAGTATTTAATGGTAAACTATAATTCTCATACTAACCCTAAAAAAGTTGTAACAGAATATATGTTTGTACAATTATTAGACAGAATAAGTCCTAGTACAGCTTCAGCTAGAATATGGTTTAACACACATAAAGAAGTTGATAATTGGAATATAGAAAAACAAACTAACACAAAAGTATTTTGTAAAGAACTATGAAGAAGACAGTCAGTAAATTAAAAAAGGAGCTTGACAAATGGTTTAGTCTTTACATTAGACTTAGAGAAGCTAACGAATATGGAATGGTGCAATGCTTTACTTCAGGAAGGGTTTATCATTATAAAAAAATACATGCAGGTCATTTTATGTCAAGAAGACATCTATCAACAAGATGGTGTGAAACAAATGTGCAACCGCAGTCTGCTGCTGATAATTTATTTGGTCAAGGTGAACAATTCAAGTTCGGTTTAAATTTAGATGGTAAATATGGAGAAGGTACTGCTGAAGAGTTACAGTATAAATCAAGAACAACTTTAAAGATAAGTCGTGTTGAATATGAAGAAAAGATAAGTTATTACAAATCGCTTGTTGATAAGTTAAAAAAAGAAAAAGGAATTGAGTAAACTATTTTGCTAAGTTTGGCGTATGATAAATCCGATTTACGCAAGTGAGGAGCACAAGAACATAATTGAAACCTATTTAATGATGTGTAAGGAGTTCTCAAAAGACGTAAGCACAAAATCAAAATACAATAATTATTTAGACGTAGTAGATACTGTTGTAGAATATCATAATGAATACGGAACAAAAGCGAAAGGAAACAACTTTTATGATTGGTTAATGATTATACCTATCAACTTATCAGTAGCGACAAATGGTTTTTTAGCAGGTGTAGAAACTAAAGGAAACTCAACCATTATCAGAAGCTATAAAGTAATTTTAGAGGAATTAGTACACGAGGTTGCAAATAAGATTGATAACTTAAAAGTGGAGCATGAATAAAATCTATCAGGAAATATCAAACCTTAGTTCTAAGTTTAGAGAAATGTGTTATGGTCTTACGCAAGATGAAGAAGCTATCAATGACGCTGTACAGGAGCTTATGCTTTACTACTTACAGATGAACCCTGAAACACTAAAAGGTATTTGGGAGAAAGACGGACAAGAAGGATTAATCAGATATGGTGCAGTAGTATTAAGAAGAAGTTTAAGAAGTAAGAGAAGTCCTTTTTATTATAAGTATAAAAAATATTACACTCATATACAGGATATATACGAAACAAATGTTAGTACATATACTAAGAACCTGCATAATATGCCTGAAGTTGTAGAAGAATACAAATGGACTAAGCTAGAAGAAATAGATAAAGTATTAGATAAGCAAACTTGGTATGATAAAAAAGTATTTGAGCTTTACTACTCAGGTGAAACTTTAGACAGTCTAGCGAGTAAGACAGGAATAAGCAGAAACAGTTTATTTACTACAATAGATAAGGTAAGAGATATACTTAAAAAAGAATTGAATGATTAACCTAGTAGTTATATGGCCATCATAATATGAATAAGTTCTTTGTACCTAATGAAGTCTATGAAGATAGAATAGCTATTTGTAAGAGTTGTGTTTACTATTTTAAACCTACAGGAACATGCAAAGACTGTGGCTGTTTTATGAAGATAAAGGCAAGACTTGCAACAATGGGGTGCAGTCAAAAGAAATGGGAAAAGACAACTGAGATAGAAACTCCTGAAAGTTTGCCACAAGAAATAGTAGATGAAATTTTAGATATGTGGAAAGACTTGAAAACAGGAAGAGCAAAAGACCAAGCAGCTAAAAAGAGAATGATTGAAACTTATAACACTATATACAACACGAACTATCAGACAGGAACGAATTGCGGTTCTTGCATATCAACCTGCTTTGATGGAATAAAAAAACTATATTATGAATACAAATAGAACTTACAAAACAATTAAATGGATATTAAAAAACCACATTAAAAAGAATGTCAAAAGTCTTTGGACTTGGGAGAATGATAACTTTACAATGATATATGATAATTATGATGGAGATAGTAGAATATACACACCGCACCAACTTTTAAAACTTTTAAGCAAATGATGACATTAAAACTAATAGGGTGCTTTTTATTATTTGTAATTTTTGTACTTACGTTAATGAGTATAATAGAAAGCAGGATTAGATCCAAAAGAAACAACAAGATAAAGTACAGAATTGATAAAGTAGAAACATTAACAGGAGGACTAGAAAACGATAGAATAAATGAAAGATAATAAAATACCTGAATATTATAAAGGAAAGAACGGCTATATGGCTAAAGATGTAGTAAGCAACTTTGATTTAACTTACAATATCGGAACAGCAGTAACTTACCTTTTGAGAAGTAAGAACAAACATAATGACGGAGGAGTTGAAGATATTAGAAAAGCAATAAACCATCTACACTTTGAATTAGAAAGAATACACAATGACACTATATAGTTGCGAATGTGGTAAGACAATGGAAATAGGAAAGGCTACAATAGTCCTAAGAGATGGTAAATGGGTAACTAAAGAAGCACTCTGTGAATGTGGTAAGTATATGGATAGCAAACCAACAGAGGGAATACCAACACTTAAAAGAACTGAAGCATCATTAAGTAAAAAAAAAAGAGGTGATAAACTATGGGCAGGAGCAAAAGAAGCTCTAATAGGCACAAGAGGAGTAAATGAAGACTACTAAATAAATCAACAAAAATTCTATTATATACTAAGACACTACATTATGAAACAACAAGTTAAGATAAGTAAAGTAAAGGGAAACCCTGACAATCCTAGAATAATTAAAAACGATAAGTTTAAAAAGCTAGTCAAGTCAATACAGGAATTTCCTGAAATGTTAAAGCTCAGACCAATTGTAGTTGATGAAGAAATGATTGTCTTAGGCGGTAATATGAGATTGAAGGCAAGTAAAGACGCAGGACTTAAAGAAGTATGGATAGAAGTAGCTGAAGGACTTACTGAAGAACAAAAGAAAGAATTTATAGTTAAAGACAATGTAGGTTTTGGAGAATGGGAGTGGGATATGTTAGCTAATGAATGGGATAGCGTACAACTTGCTGAATGGGGTTTAGATGTATGGCAGAATGAAGATGATATAAAAGAAGAAGAAGAAGTTTACACAAAGAACATTGAAGCTCCTACTTATGAACCTAAAAATGAAAAACCAAAAGAAGAAGAGCTTTACAATGAAGATAAAGTAAAAGAGCTAATAAAAAAGATAGGGCTTTCTAATATAGAAAAGGAAGAAAAAGAATTTTTAATAAAAGCTGCTTACAGGCATACAGTATTTAATTATCAAAGTATTGCAGACTTCTATGCTCATTCAAATAAAGAAGTTCAGGAGTTAATGGAAGATAGTGCTTTAGTTATAATTGATTTTAATAAAGCTATTGAGAATGGATATGTTAAGCTAAGTAAAGAGGTTCAAGAATTATACTCAGAAGAATATGGAGAATAAAGATTTCGCAGTATTTGTTTTGACTTATGGAAGGTCAGACAGAGTTGTAACTTATGAAACATTAAAAAAACAAGGATATACAGGTGAAGTATATTTTATATGTTCAGATGATGATAAAGAATTAGAAGTATATAAAAACTTATATAAAGACAAAGTTATTGTATTCAGTAAAAAAGATTATAAGGACAAATTTGATATAGGAGATAATTTTGATGATGAAAGGGTAGTTGTCTATGCAAGAAATGCTTGTTTTGATTTAGCTAAGAAAATAGGTGTAAAATACTTCTTAGTGTTAGATGATGATTATGGTAGCTTTCATTATCGTATTTATAAAACAAGTAAGGCAAAGCCTAAAAGAATATTTAATTTAAATAATATATTTGAAGCAATGTTAAATTATTACAAAAGTATTCCTGCTAAAACTATTGCAATGGCTCAGGGTGGAGATTTTATTGGTGGAGCAGGAAATTCTTATGCTAGCAACCCAAAGCTCAGAAGAAAATGTATGAATAGTTTTTTATGCTCAACTGACAGACCTTTTAACTTTGTAGGTAGAATAAATGAAGATGTAAATACTTATGTGCAAAATGCTACAACAGGAGATTTATTTTTCACTTTACCCATATTATCAGTAGAGCAAAAAACAACTCAATCAAATGAAGGAGGTCTAACAGAAATATATTTATCAAAAGGAACTTATGTAAAATCTTTTTATTCAGTTATGTACACACCTTCAGCAGTTAAGGTATCATTAATGGGTGATAAGCATATGAGGTTACATCATAGAATAACTTGGAATAATGCTACGCCTGTAATATTAGAAGAAAAATACAAAAAATAAATGGAACAAAATAGAACAAAGATTAACAAAGAGAGATTACTCAAAGCTTTAGAAAGTTCACTAGGAGTAATAACTACTGCTTTAAAGTCTTGCGACTTATCAAGAACAAACTTTTATAAGTGGCTAAAAGAAGATGAAGAATTTGCAGCTAAGGTTGAAGAAATAGAAAACATACAACAGGACTTTATCAAGTCAAAGTATTATGAATGTGTAAAGGATAAAGTGCCTTCAGTTGTAATACACGCAGCTAAGACTAGGTTAGGTTGGAACGAAACAAACAGAGTAGACATAACTTCAGGTGATAAAGCTATCAATATGCCTGTGATAACATTTGTTGAAACTGATACTGAATAAGAAATACAATCCATTATTTTCATCTGATGCTCGTTACTTTATAATCACAGGCGGTAGAGGTTCGGGCAAGTCTTTTGCAGTAACAGTCTTTCTAACTTTACTTACAATGACTAAAGGAATAAGAATTCTCTTTACTCGTTACACAATGACTTCAGCACATCTTTCAATCATTCCTGAGTTCTTAGAAAAGATAGGGCTACTTGGATTTGATGAAGTATTTAGCATAAATAAAGCAGAAGTAGTTAATACAAGCAATCAATCAGACATTCTATTTAGAGGTATTAGAACCTCAGCAGGAAACCAAACAGCTAGTCTAAAGTCATTACAGGGAATAAGCACTTGGGTACTTGATGAAGCTGAAGAACTTGTTGATGAGAATATCTTTGATACTATTGATTTAAGTATTAGAGAAAAGAACATACATAATAGAGTAGTATTAATATTAAACCCTGTTACTAAAGAACATTGGATATATAAAAGGTTTTTTGAGGACAAAGGAGTTGAAGGCGGTTTTAATGGGTTTAAAGACAATATATGCTATATACATACTAGTTACCTAGATAATATTAAAAACCTCTCACAGAGCTTCCTAGAGCGTATTAAGACTATAAAGCATAGGAACTTTAAAAAGTATCAGCACAAAATCTTAGGAGGTTGGTTAGACAAAGCAGAAGGAGTAGTATTTGAGAATTGGAGTATTGGCGAATTTAATCCTGACGGCTTACAAACTTCTTGCGGTATGGACTTTGGCTTTAGTGTAGATCCTGATAGTCTTACAGAAGTTGCTATTGATAAAAGAAAACGAAAGATATATTTAAAAGAACATATATACAAGAATGGCTTGAAGTCAAATGAGTTAGCTCAAATCATATTAGACAAAGTAGATAATAAGCTTATCATTGCCGATAGTGCAGAGCCAAGACTAATTGCAGACCTTAGACATTTAGGAGTAAACATCAAACCTGTAAAGAAAGGAACTATTGAAAGTGGTATAACTCGTATGCAAGATTATGAACTTATCATAACTCCTGAGAGTACGAACATAGCTAAAGAATTAAACAATTACATATACGCTGACAAAGGTTCTAAGCTTTACGTAGATAACTACAACCACGCAATAGACGGAATAAGATACAATGTTATTTATCACTTAGATAACCCTAACGCAGGGAAGTATTACGTACAGTAAACTAAAATCAATTAATTTCTATTATATATTAGATGAAAGTAAAAATCAAGAAGGAAGGAAAAGAAAAGAAGTTCAAGTTAATAAGCAGTTGGGAAGATGTAACATTGGAGAAGTGGCTTAAACTTATTGAGTTTCAAGATGGTAGCAAGACAAAAGAAGCAGAAGAAACAATAGCTATGCTGTCTGATATTCCTAAGAAGTTGATAAGGGAATTAGACTTAAAAAATGTAGCTCTAATAATGAGCAAGCTTGCTGAGTTACAGTATAAGCAAAACAGTTCTTTAAAAAGGATAATTGAAATAGAAGGAATAGAGTATGGTTTTCATCCTGACTTAGATAGTATTACATTAGGTGAGTATGCTGACATAGAAACTTTTATCAAGAATGGAGTTGAGACACATTTGCCTGAGTTGATGGCTATATTGTATAGACCGATTAAAGAAAAGAAGAATGATATATATATTATTGACGCTTATGATGGTAATATACGGCTTAGGGCAGAAGAAATGAAAAAGATGTCAGCAGAACAAGTGCAAAGTGCATTGGTTTTTTTTTACGCTTTCGTGACAGAATTATCCAAGACTTTGCAATCGTGTTTGACGGAAGTGCTGATGGAAATGAAGACGCAATAGCAACAGAAAGCTTTGCAGAGAAATGGGGGTGGTTTGGAGTGATGTATAGATTGACAAATGGTGAGATAGTAAACTTAGAGAGAATAACGAATTTAGGACTGTTAGAGTGCTTGACTTGGTTAAGTTATGAAACAGATTTAAACTCACAAAATAAAGTAAAACATGGCAGTGAACAATAAGAGTTATAATAATGTAGTAAACACTTTGCTAAGACTTGGCGAGTATCACTTTCAAATAAGCACAACTTCAGTTGGAGACATTTATGACCTCAATCTTGAGAAGATGGAGAAGTTTCCACTAATGCACATAAATCCTACTTCAGTAGTGACAGGCGACAGTCAATTGACTTATAACTTTCAAGTCTTTATTATGGATATGGTAGGCGAAAAGTCAGATTGGCAAACTCAACAACATCTAAAACTTACTAAGCTTGTAGATAGAGAGAATAACGAGCAAGAAGTATTTAATCAGACCTTAGCTATTTGTACAGATATTATAGGAATGTTAAGACATAGCTCTAGACAATCTTTACACAAAGTAGATGATATTAACGAACCTATGTATTTTACGCAAGACCAATTCACAATAGAACCGTTTCAGGAAAGATTTGATAACTTATGTTGTGGATATGTATTTAACTTAGGCGTATTAGTTCAGAACGATTTTCAGACTTGTACTATTCCTGTTGAAGATATCGGTGCGGGTTACTAATGATAAAATTTAAGATAGGAAGACTAATAGTTCAAATAGGATGGAAGAAATTTAAAATAACAATAAAATTATAAAATGGCAGATTTAACAACAACAATTACAGAGAATGTCGTATTGAACGGCTCAGTCAGAGGTTCTTCAAACACTTTAACAACTACAGGAATAGTAGATGTATTTGAAAGAATTTTAACTTGTACTCATTCACAGACTACAACAGTAGCAGTATTTAATTCAACTCCTTATGGAGCAGATGGTGCTTTAGATGTAGAGAACTGTAAATACTTTAGAGTTACTAATTTAAGTGATGACCAAGATATGAAAGTAGCTTTTGTAACTTCAGCGACTAATTACCAAGTAACAGTAAGAGCAGGGGGTTCTCATATCTTATTCCAAGCTGAAGAAGCAATGATAGCTGAAGAAGATGATACTCCTGCTTTTCCTACATTACAAGATTTAGTTACTGTAGAGATAAGACCTGCAGCATCAACTGATGTACAAGTAGAAGTCTTTGCAGCACTAATATAATGAAGACAGAAGCTCTTGAAAGATACCTTAATAGCTTTGGGAAACAAGTAGTCAATAGAGCTAAAGGAAACTTACAGAAATCAAAAGGAGGTGGTACTAATTTAGAAAAGTCTTTGAGCTTTAAAGTTATTACTGATGCTGATGGTTTTAGTGTACAATTCTTTATGGATAGCTATGGTAAGTATGTAGACAAAGGGGTATCAGGAACAGAAGTTACAAGAAGCTTTAAAGATTACAAAGGTAAAACTCTTAAAAGTCCATTTGGGTATAGAAAAGCAAAAGGACACTCACAACCACCTACTAAAGCACTTGATAAGTGGATAGTAAAAAAAGGGATAGCTCCAAGAGATAAAGAAGGAAAGTTTATGTCTAGGAAAAGTATAAAGTTTGCAATTGCTAGAAGTATTGGTAAAAAAGGAATACAGGGCATAAGTTTTTTTCAGAAACCTTTAATGTTAGGTATGAAAGAGTTTGGTAACAAGTTTGGAGAAGCAATAAAAGAAGACATATTAAATAGTTTAAGACAACAAAAAATAGCATAATGGCAACACAAATAGCACAAGCACCTTTATACAATGAACTTCCTGTAGGGCAAGAAGTCATCTTTGTGGTATCAAATAGTACAATATTAAGCAATCCTTTATTTACAAATTTTAGGTTTATTGCTGACGTGTATATAAGTGATACAATACCTGTTACACCAACTACAACTTCAGTTCCTACAGCTACATTTAAAACTACACCAAACAATGCAGGAGTAGGTATATTTGATTTAAAGCAAGTGGTTGAGAATTATGTAAGTGCTGATAATATGGCTTACAACTTTAGTGAGTATAAAGGAGTAAGTACAACTGATAACACACCTCATCCAATTCATTTGATAGATAAATATTCAAGAAATAAAAAAGCTGCTAGATGGCTAACTATTCAATTTAAAACACAATACACAGACGCAAGTGGTGAAGTAGTTACACCGCAAGTTGAATTTGAAGTATCAGAAAACTATCAGATATTTAACGGGTACTTAAAACACACTGACGAGCTTTCAATATTTAACAATGACTTTGGTTTTAGTTTAACTAACTTTACTTTTGACAATAATACTGATAGGTTCTTAACTAATGCACCTAAAATTCAGTATGCCAATATAGAAGATTATGGAACACTTGCTTTTTTAGCATTTAACGGCGCTCTAAGCTACATAAAACTAATATACAAGAATAGTGCAGGGGTTCAAATAGGAACAGAAAACGTTGATAGGTTAGGCTCAAATGGAGCTTACAATGGAGTTTACAGCTCCCGTATATATCAACAGCTTATGTACTTTGGTTGCTTTCCTGCTAACTTACAAAATTGGAGTTCTACTTTTCAAGCTTTAGTTTCAGCAGGAACAATAAATGGTGGTTCAATAGTTGTACAAGCTTTTTCTATTTCGCAAGCTATATCAAAAGAATACACTATAAATATAAATTGTCCTAACTTAAAAGGTTTTGAAAGTATTAGACTTTGTTGGCTTAATCAATGGGGTGCGTGGGATTACTACACATTCACTCAGAAGTCAATTAGAAGCATATCAACTAAAGGTTCTACATACGAGCAATTAGCAGGATCTTGGAATGAAGCAGCTTACAGAGTAGATAGCTACAAAGGTGGCAAGAAAGCATTTAGGGTAAACGCTACTGAGAAAATTACAATGAATTCAGACTTTGTAAGTGAAAGCGAAAATGATATGTTTGAAGAACTAATAAACAGTCCTGAAGTATATATTTTAGAAGGCTATCAAACAGACGCTAGTTTCTCAGCACTTAATCAATATGTAACACCTGTAAGACTTACAACTTCTAGCTTTACTAAAAAGACAGTAGCAAACGACAAACTTATTCAGTACACTTTTGAAGTAGAAAAGAGTAAAACACTAAGAACACAATCAGTATAATGAGCGTACAACTAATAGTATTTCCACAGTATCCTGAAAGTTCTTCTTCGTTAAGTTCATCATCTAATCAATTCTTTGTTGATGGTATTAATTTTAACCAAGTAAACGGTTCATCTTCAACTCAAAGTATTTCAGGTGCTTTACCTCAGACTTTTATTAATTCTAATACATCAGGTTCATCTTCTCTTTTTGCTTTAAACACGTGGTATCGCTTTAGTTCTACTGCATTAGAAGTCATTTTCAATTCAGGGTTTCTTGGAATATATCCTGATACGGGTATTCTTCAAAGGTTATCTAACTTAGTTGTAGGTGCTACTTATGATTTAACTTTTGATATTTCTTTAATTACTACTTCAGGTATTAATGTATATCAATATACAGGTAATACGTTACAAAGCTTTCATACATTGACAAATCCTGCGGGTGTACCCGTAACTCAAACTATACAATTTCAGGCATATTCAACAAGTGATATCATAGTAATTTATACAGAAGACCCTTATGTTGCACTTTTTAACAGCATATCTTGTGTTTTATCTACATCAACACCAAGTGGAGTATTTACATATTTAAGCGATGGACAAGTAATATGCGACCTTTATGAAGATGAAGACATACCTCTAAGTCTTAGTGTAGATGACTTTAAAAATGTAGCTGAGAAAGTGCAGTCCTATTCAAAGGCTTTTAACTTACCTGCTACAAAAAGAAACAATCAAATCTTTGACAATATATTTGAAATAACAAGAACCGATACAGGGCTTAATTTTAACCCTTATAAAAGAACAAAATGTATTTTAAAGCAAGATGGCTTTTTATTATTTGAAGGCTATTTAAGAATGCTTGATATTTCAGACAAGTCAGGAGAAACAAGCTACAATGTAAACTTATATTCTGATGTAGTTGCACTAGCTGATGTTTTAGGAGATAAGACTTTTTCAGACTTAGGCTTTACAGAATTAGAACACGAATACAATAAGACAAATATACAGAGAAGTTGGCGTGACGCAGGTGGTGGTACGAGCATAACTTATACTAACCCTGATACATCAGGTTTTAGAGATGATTACACAACTTTAAGATATCCTTTTGTAGATTGGACGCACGAAATACTAGTTGGAGGTATATCAGGAACAGGTGCAACAAGTGGCAATCCTGAATACACAGCTTTGGAACAAATCTTTAGACCTTTTATAAATATAAAGTATTTAATAGACAGGATATTTCAAGTCGTGCCTTTTACTTACGAAAGTACGTTCTTTGACACAGACGATTTTAAAAAGTTGTATATGGACTTTAATTGGGGTGCTGATAATGCGCCTGTTTATAGCAATACAACTTCGAATGGTAGATATATAGCAGGCTCAAGCCCTTTAAATTATGGGAATAACACAGCATTGTTCCTTAATAGTTGGGCGTTCGCGGGTGCTTCTAATGTAGATTATAACACAACAACTAACAGGATAGAATGTGCTTCTGATACTACAGAGTATAGTATTTCTTATTCGTATCAAATACGAGCAATACTTGCAGGTTCAGGAATAACATATACAGCCAAATGGCTTCTTACTAGAGCTTCAGGTGTAACAGAAGAAATAGATTTACTTCCAAACCAATCTATTGCGGCAAATTCTTATCAATTTTGGAGTGGTAGTTTTTCAAGAATATTAAATAATGGAGACACACTACAAGCTCTATTTGAAGGAAACTCATCTAATGTAGTTTATCAGCAATACGACACAACTTCGACACCTGCTGTTAATGCAACATCAAGTGTTATTATAAATAAGACACAATTAACAGTAACATCTTCATCTTTGTTGCAAACGCTAAGAGGTGAACTAGGGCAATGGGATTTCTTAAAAGGATTGATGACTATGTTTAACTTAGTTACTATGCCTGATGAAGATAATCCTAGCAATATAAAGATAGAACCTTATTCTGATGTGTTTTTAAATAACCCTAATAGTGTTGAGCTAGATTGGACTGACAAGATAGATGTATCAGAAATGAAGCTTATGCCTTTAACTGATTTAAATAAAAAAACTATTTTTAAGTTTGTAGAAGATGAGGACGACTTTGCTTTTATGAATTACAAAAGACAAGCAGGCGGTCATCTGTACGGAAGTAAAAAGTATGACGCTTCAGAGTTTACAATTCTAGCAGGAGAAGACGAAATAATTGCTGAACCTTTTGCAGCTACAGTAGTAAAACCTTTAGAGGATATGTGGCCTGATATAATAACCCCTGCGCTTTATGCTAAGAATGATGACGAAACTTCTGAAGGGTTTGATAACAGTCCTAGAATAATGTATAACAATGGGATAAAATCAACTTCCTATGATTATTATATACCCGCACAAAATGGTTTAGCTTCAGGTACCTTAGAAGAATATTTACAATTTAGTCATTTATCTACTATTCCAACTGCAACAGGCACATTAGATTTTCACTTTGGAGAATGTCAGTTAATACAGCCTGTTGGCGCACCTGTAAACGATAATCTATTCAACCTATATTGGTTACCTTATTACTCAGAGCTTTACAATCCTGATACTAGAATTATGACTATAAAAGTTAATTTAAGTCCTTCTGATATTAATACTTTTAAATTTAACGATACAGTGTTTATCAAGAACAGAACTTTTAGAGTAAACAAAATAGATTACAAACCAAACGACTTAGCAACAGTTGAATTTATACTTATACCATAATGAGTGCAACAATACCATATTTAAAAGGGTTTGATGTTAAGCCTTTATCTACTTCAGAAATAGGAGTAGTAACCTTTACTGACGGAACAAACGACATAATACCTAATCAATTACAATGCGAAGCTTACGGATATACTTACGACAAATCTTCAGGAACTTGTTCTACATTTAGATTTAATACAAATGTAAACAGGAGCTTTAGCAATATAAGTAATAAATTACAGGGAGCAAACAACACGACTGAAACAGGAACAAATAATACTTATATAATAGGAGAAAATAATACAGTAAAAGGTTTATCAAGAAACAACATTATAGTAGGAAATCAAAACGAAATAGCAAACGGAGTAAACAACGCTTCGGTATTTGGCAACTATGGAATAGCAGAAAGAGATGGGGAAGTAGTTATTGGAGGAGGTGGTTTTAGTGGTGCAGGTAAAGGTAATGCTCAAAGCTCTACAATTACTTTAACAGGAACAACTACAAACGCTTCAGCTACTAATCTTTTTGTAAATGGTGACGCTTCTAATACAATTATAGCAAGAAGTTCTACTAGTTCTTTTCAGGGCTTTGAAGCAACTGTAATAGGCGTTAGAACAGGAGGTAGTGCAGCAAGTGGAGCAGTTAATGATAGAATATGTTTAAGAGTAACAGGTTTAGTCTTTTTAAAAGCAGTAGATCAATCAAGTACAGATTTAGGTAAGTCAGGAACAACAGGGGGGTGGGCTGCTGAG
>Ga0209232_1001225_pt1 | contig 14120 bp, 7 predicted proteins | sample ETNvirenome_2_60_FD_184066 | JGI IMG/M metagenome (GOLD analysis project Ga0209232, IMG submission 184066) | Marine viral communities from the Pacific Ocean - ETNP_2_60 (SPAdes) (version 2) | ecosystem: Environmental > Aquatic > Marine > Oceanic | place: Pacific Ocean | collected 2013-06-22
ATTATAAAATTGAGTCATTCTCTTTTGTTGTAAATCATCCAACACACCTTCACTTGCCTGTTTGTTATCCTCACTTTGTTTTCTCCAAACATCAGGATGATAATACTCTTGAACAGGAATGTAACGACCACTTATCTCGTTCCAAGCATGGTCTTTTGTCACACTTGATGATGTGGTTTCGATTCCCACGACATGCTTGTACCATTGTCTAAGTACAAATTCAGGTGCCTTAACAATCACCATAATGTGTTGATGTCTAAATGGACTAAAGTGTTTGTGTTTGATTAAGAACTTGGAAAGTCTCTTGTCCTTAGTTGTGAATTCGTCTGAACGACCACCAAATGAAACTCTGGCAGCATTTACAGGTGTTAAATCATCACCGAGAGTATCTACTAATTCGATGTGACCCTTATCTAAAACATCTATTTTCATATCATAACCTTTATTTATGTATAATTAGTTAATAAAACTTCTAAAAACATATTTAATATGCTCCACCACCACTGCCACCTGAGGGCGGTGCCTGAGTTGATGTCCTTGTGGATGAAGATTGAGATTTTCCCTTTTGAGACCCTCTTTTACCTCTTTTTTTGGTTTTACCCCTTGACCTTTTCTTTCTCCTTGACCTAATCAGTAAATCTCTTAAGTTTCTTAATGGTAGTAGTTCGTCTTCCTTACCAGTAAAACCTTCCATTATGTTCAAATCTTCCAATTCAATAAATCCCTTTTCAACCAATTCTTCTACAAGGATAGGATTTTGAATCTGCATCTCGTATTTGTTATCACCAACAAACCATCTTGTCTCAACCACATCGTACATTACCGAGGCCTTTTTGAAATCGGTTTCTGATATTTCCATGACATCCTTATTTCCGAATCTTTTTCTGGCAAAAAATCTATATGAAAAACCCCTTTTAAAATCCTTCTTCTTGGGTTCGAAAACATATGGTTGAAAGTATTGTTGGTTAGTAAGTTTTCCCCTTAACCTTTTGTACTGACCGAATGTGCTCTCACCCTTTATCCTAATCAACCCTATGGAGTCATCCGTGAATCTCTCACCAGTTAGGTATAATTCCGTTTTAGTCTCTCCATTATACTTGATGTGATATGTAATACCAGAGGGAACTATCGAACCATCAAATCTTGTAAATTCATTTGATTTAGTCACACCAACAAACTCAGGCACGACATCGGATTGAAAGGAAATTTCCTTTAATCTATTGAGCCTGTCAAGATAATTGACAGGTTTTACCTTCTTTTTGTTACTTACCCTTTTTTTCTTCTTGGCCATATTCCTCTCTACTTAAGATTATATTTTGCTTTAAAGTTGTCCTTGGCTTGACTTTGAGCTGAAAGTTTTGTACTTCTTTTTGCCTTAGCTAACGCTCTTGTCTCACCAGTTGAGAACAATTCACTTGCCTCACCCTTGACTCTTTGTCTGTTCGGATTTTTCTTATCGAAAGCATATACTACGGTGTTCATTCTTGCCTTTGATGTACCTGAAATCTGTTCGGTTTTGTTTTGTGCCAAACCAGTAAATTGTATATCGTAATCATCGGATTGATTCGTTGTTGGGCCCCCATCATATGTCTTACCATCTTTCTCACCTTCCTCAAGTTTTCTTTGTTCAGTATTGTCTTGAGCCTCAGTATCTCTTGTACCTCGTTCAGGTTGCATCGTGTGAGTGTTGATGTCCTTCAAGAACTTACCTGACGCCACCCTTAGTTTTCCTTCAATACTCGTGACCCAAGATTCTGCACTTATGGTGTGATTGACGGAAAATATCTGAAACACACAGAAATCCTTGAATCTCTCTTGTATGTAACTGACATGAAACACATTACCAGGAAAGATACCACCCACACCATCTATCTCGATGGATAGATTCACAGGAAATAAATCTGTAGCAGACTCGGTATCATATAAATCTTCAGGTTTTAAGTTTGTGTTGTTTTCAAAATTAACCTGTCCCTTCAGTATGTTATTCATGACCTTTTTGTGAATTATTGATTTCTTTACATCATTACCTAAGTTACCCTTATCATCATATAGTGATTGGGCAAAATAACCATCTACGAAATTATTTATCGCCTCATCTGACCTAGCACCTTGAGATTCACCAGCGTCTTGCGTCCTCTCACCAACCTTTTGTTGTGCTTCCTTTGAGTCCTTCAATCTCTCATTCATAATTGTCAATAATTGAATGTAATCTATGTTTTTGAATGGAATACCCTTGTTTGGCCCAAAGTACTTGTTTTCCGTTGAGGGTAATGCACCAGCACCTTCGAGTTTAAATGGATTTGAGGAACCGAAGTTTCCTTCAATTCTTGATGGTTTCACAACATCTGGTTGTGATGGGTCTTTTCCGTCAGCGGTCATTAGTTTTCCCAACGCCGATTCATCCGTAGCACCAGCGGATGTTTCCGCACCTTCCTTTGAAACACCTGCGTACATTGCCGTAACGGCGAACGCTGATGGTAACTCAACCGCCAACTCTTGGGTTCTGACGATACTTTTCTCTCCCCAAGAATCAAACACATATAGTGCTGAGTCAGGATTACCCTTTTGTCTTTCCACATCCAATAGTTGTTTTGGTGATAGCATAGTGGCCTTGGTATCAACGACCTTGATATTACCATTTAGGTATGCATCATTCACCAAATTAAAACTCCAAAACCCTTCCACATCCTCGTTGATATTATCGAATAGTGCCTGCATTCCTTCTTTAAGGGTCTTGGCTTCCTTGAAACTATCCCTTATCAAATCCGTTGATAGTAATATATTTCTCAAGTATCCTTTACCTTCGTCACCCTCTACCGCAAATTTTTCAAAATTGACACCATTATTTATCACAGCTGCCACCTCGTTTCTGAATTCCTCACCACTCGTATGAAAATAATCTACGAGGCTACCGATTCCCAAAGTTAGTACATTAGCAGTTTTTTTAACGGCGTCCCAAACCTTACTACCATCGGGATCTACTTTTTGTTCTGCTGGAAACTGACCTGGCAGAACCCATCTATCCATATGGGGTGTGACGAGGTACTTGTGATTGCTTATCTTTACGGATTCGAACTTTGCCTTCTCGATATCCTTCGTAGGATTTCCACTTTCATCTAAAAAATCACCAGTTTCCATGTCCATGACTGGTTCGATACTTCTGAACTGATTTACCGTCTTCTTGTCCTTGTCAAATCTTCCAACCCACTTGGATAGGATGTTATCTTCCAACCAACCCCAAGTAACATAAGGCCCAGCTCTTTTTTCAAAACTCAAGGTAGCATCATCTTGATAAACAAATACACCAGGTGGTTGTTTTGATGTATCCCAAGTTTCATCGTCCTTACTCGAAAGTGGAACGGTTTCCACACTTGTAAACCAAGCTGAACTATCGTAGGTCACGGATAGTAATTCTTCCTCCAAAATTGACATGAATTCATCAAGTGTAGGCCATGCTTCGACCTCACTTTGTCCTGAATCATCACCACTCTTTGATTTGAATACTTGGTCACTATTATCCAATTGTTCGTTTAATACATTCACTCCCCTTGAGACGAGTTTGATGGTACAATCAAATCCACCATCTGCTCTAAGTGAATAATTGTAATTTGATATCACTCCTGCTATTCCATCATACATACCACCACTTTCGAAAACAAGACGATTGATTTTATTATAAGCATTTCCTGCTATCATGTCATCATCACTAATGGTCTCGGTGTTAGAGGTATCCAAAGAGCCATAACCCCATTCCAACAATACACCTCTACCAGGTGCGAAGAAGTTAGGTGTCAATCTTTCTAAATCTTCCAAACTCCATATTACAAAATTAACCTCTGCCAATCTGATTGCCGAAAGACCACCCTCATAATTACAAGTGAAATTAGTTATTCCAGGTATGGGTCTCTGTAAAGGTGTTTGAGGACCTATCGGTCTTCCCTCACTTATGGTTTCGTTTATACCACTTTTTACCCTTCCATATGTCTGACCATACCCATACAATATTGGAAACTCTCCATCTTGTTGAAATACCTCGCCACCAAAAATTCTAGCACCTTCAACTAACTGACCCTCTTTTTTAACCAATACAGGACTAAACATCTTAACCCATATTGACCTACTTGTTGTGGAAATCAAGTCCTCCGAAACTGGAGCAAATGGGTCTGATACACTATTCCTTACGAGTGCCTCCGACCTTTTTGCTAGGGTTCTTCTCACTTTTTTATTAATTGGGGTGAAGTTAATCATAACTCTTTACCTACTTTGAAATTCTTCGTTTAATCTCCGAAACTCTTCTAAAATTGGTTGGATATTTTTTGGTATTCTTAATTCTTTGGTAGGGTCTAAGGCAAAACCACCATCTCTTAGGTTGTTTGCACCTGCTATAATCCACCATAAAGATGTATCTTGGTAATACTTGTAGGCTATGGTCTCGACCCTTTCACCATCAAACGGATAGATGAACTCGTCTCCATCTTGAATTGGTATGGTTGGGTAGAGGGTTAATCCATAAACCCTACTTCCATTTTCCTTATTTATTTTAACTACTGTGTTTTTGTATCTACTCATTTTTAACCATCCGATTGTACACCACCAACGGCTTCAGCTGAACCATCTTTTTTGAACACCGAACCAAAACCAGCTGGTCTCGTACCTAACCTATATACGGAGTTTTCAACCTCAGGATCCGCCTTACTCTCAAGGTCTCTTAACCAAGGTAGGTCGAAGTGCTTTCCTTGTGATGCTAACTTATGTCTTCCGATATGTGTGAATGTCACCTCAACATCTATTGACTTTGGTAATTGGGTTCCCTCATCTATATCCCAAGGTGTGGTGTCATCTATACTATAGGATAGTGAATTGATGAAACCTGGCGTTCTGTTAAACATATCACCTATGGTCAATTCCATGAATGGTGCTTCCATCCTTGAGGAATTACTTATGGTTTTCCAAGTTGGATATGTCAATCCAATCAAGTAATTTAGTTTTTCCCAACACACCAACAGCTGCTGTTTGGACATGATTCCAATCTTAAAACTAAAACTCAACTCCCTCGTGGTACCTGTGTAGACATGAACTTGGTCAGGTCTTCCAATGTACTTTTCACTTGACCATTCTGGTGTGATGGAATCACTTATACCACTCAATGTCGCTGGAAATATTATGTACTTCTTATTAATGGTGTCGTAAAACTTAAACTTTATGTAGTCATCCGTGTAATCCTCTCCATACTCGGTCAAGTTGGCTAAATCGAGTTTATCAAGAAAACTTCCCTCACCACCTCTATCACTTGAAATTTTAACCAATCCAATTCCGTTTCTAAATTCCGGCACCTCTGGAGAATCCAACTGAGATGGGACTGGCTGATTATCATCGGATTCAATTACCCTTTCACTATACTTATTAGATTTATTAGTCTCACCACTTGGTAGCTGACCATATGCTAAAGTTCTATATCTATTTATATCACCAGCTGTTAAGTTTTCATTAGCAGGAAAACTGGCTTCGATAGAATTCTCACCGATATCACCCTCTTGAACCTCGGCAACATTGTGTTGATAGTTGAGTCTCTTGGTGTCTGACGGAACCACAACCTCACCATCAGGTTGATATTTTGAACCATCTCCAACTTGTTGTGAGTATCTTGATGTACCGAAGGCCAACCTACCATCATCGGTTCCATAAAAATTATCACCATGATTATCCTTTCTACCACCACCCTTGAGGAATCCTAATGCCTGTCCTTCGTTTCCATAGTTACCACCTGAGTTCTCATCATTTATGAGTGGGAAATCTTGTAATTTTGCGGTCTTTTCAAATGGCCCTTGTTGTGGTGATGCACCACCACGATTGAACTTATCGGTATCCACATATTGTGTTTTGAAATCAACCGATGGGTCACCCTTTAATCTACCATCACCAAAGAATATTGATTTGAAATTATTCTTACCATCTACCTCTATTCTACCCAAGTATCTTTTATCTTTGGAATACTGATTGGTATCGGCATCAGAAATTGTAAATACCTGTTCTTCTTGTGGTCTACCACCGAAAAGAGTTGTTCTATCAACTCCAACCGAACCTTTCACTCCTAATTGTTTTATTAATGATGAGTCCTGCTGTCCGTCTTGGAATCTTTCAGGATTGGTCTCGTATTTGCCACCATCAAGTGGTGTATAATTTCCATAGAATAAATCCTCATTGTATGGTAGTACGGAATCCTTACCACTCGTAACCCTATCGTTGGCGAAAGCGTGTGTGAAAGCTGATTTCTTTTCGATTGAAATCTTGTTTTGGATGATATCAGATAAAGGATTTCCTATTTGTAATGTTCTACCTGTTATTTCACTACCACCCATGACCAACATGGTTTTATCACCAATGAATATACTTGGTTTATCAGCGTATGGATTATCTTGAGAGTAAGTATCACCACTCCACTCTCTGGTTTCTTTTAATTTTAAATCAGATGGGACAGTATCTAAGGCGTAACCATTTTGATTGAAAACAACTCGATTAGGTGATATCGATACTACAGGCCCATCACCTGATATGGAATGATAATATTTTTTTCTATAAACTGCTACTCCAAGTGTACCATCACTTCTATTTCCACCAATCTGATTTAGAGAATCACCATAAGGTTCGTTTCTATTGTATGTGTCAGCTCGAAAAATATCCGTTTGAACAACAGCCAATTGTGATTCAGGTTTATCATCAAATTCAAATGCCTTACCTGTTCCTTCGAATGTTTCAAAAATACTACCTTTTTCGGCTAACGCTGATAAACCACTTTTAGGGCCGAACCCAAGACCATTGGTGGTTAATCCGATTGGTATAATACTTCTTTTATTGTGTTTCTGTTGATATGGAAAAGTCTCATCACCTTCATCATAAAGATTTCCCGCTGGTATTCCATCAACACTATCTTGTGCGTTTGAATTACCAAGTGTAATACTATATCCACCAGCTCTTCTTGTCAATCCAGTTAGACCACCAGCTCCATGTGGTTTTGGTTCATCCTTTACTTGTTTGGTAGGTGGATATAAACCATCTAATCCCTCGTATAATGTTCCGACATTTTTTCTGACCTCATCAAGTAGAGGAGAACCAGTTGAATCTTCTATGGAACCAATGTCTGCCCCAGTCACTCTTTTTATTAATGAGTTACCAGGTGTGGACGCGTTCAGTTGTGCAAGAGTTTCTATGGATGAAGGGCCTGTGTTGATGTGATACTTTTTATCTCTTGTGTAGATGTTTCTATCAGGTATATTAAATCCTATATCGTTGGTATCTGAAAATGTATTCGGTGAAAATGATGTTATGTTTCCACTACCACCTGCGGTCAAATCAAAAGATATTTCAGGTAGAGCTCCAATCGATACCTTACCACCAGCGCCTGGTACCAATCCACCTAAATGAGCTAATGTAACTCTTCTGGCAGTTTGAAATACAATCTTACCACCTTGTAATGCTGGATTTGATGTTACCGCATTACCATAACCCGTTAGTATCGAATCCTCACCATCTGAACCACCAATAGCGTCCAAGTAAGTTCCACCACCTAAATGTCTATCAATTCTTAATGGTATTCCAAGTGCTGTTGTATTACCACTACCTAAAGATAGTGGATTCCAAATCCTTGTTTCCTCTCTTGGATTTAATAGTTGAAATGCCGCTTGTTTTGCACCGAATAAAATACCTTTTGGTGTGAGAATAAATTTTGTTAATCTAAGTCCATCTGCTATACCTCTTGCTACCGAAGTTACAACTCCACCTCTTACCAATCCCTCATCTAATGTCGAATCCACATCAGGACCCCATTTGTCTCCAATGTCCTTCAACATAAATGGTTGGTCAAAACCAAATATTGTATTGTCTCTTGCTGGAATGTTGTATGGTATCCTATCGGCAAATGTAAAAAATTTATTTCCATCGGAATCAAAATTAGGTGAATCTAAACTAATCCTTTTGAGTGATGTATCAGTCCTATTAAATTCTTTGAATGATGGTATGGATGGTTCGTCTTGTTCTGAAATATACATATCATCACGACTGAAACCACTTTCAAATAATGTATCCATCAACATACCTTGTTGATTTGCAAATCTACTACTAAAAGCTGCTATCGGTGTGGTTTGAAAATCACTACCATGTGCATTTGCTGCGATAGGTGTTGTTTGTAATGTATTACTGATGGTTTGGTCTTGAGTCGTAACTGGACCAGTTGATAATCCACCGAGCATTAGATGGAGTGATGTATCCGTTTGTATTTGACTCGTGTAAGCAGGTGTGTTGGTAAAACTACTTCCGTGAGCGTTTGGTATTAATGGTACATCACTAAATTCTTCTATGTTAAATTGTTCGGGTCCCGTTGAGATATGCTGTGGTATGTTGAATGTAACTTGGTCACCCGTATATCCAACTATGTTACTGATACTACCTGGCGGTAATGTATTTCCACCCTCTTGTGGAACTTGGTAATTTCCACTATCATCTCGGTAAATCGAACCTCTTGGTGTTATCGGTAGTAAATTTCCGTAGTATGAAACTCCACCACCGATTGGAGTTGTGAGGTCACCATCAGATGTATGAAGTGAATCATCAAAGGGAACACTACTATACTGATTGTACACAACCCTTGAGGTGTCTCTCATCTGTGTGTGGTCGAATGGAGTTAATATGGAATTGAAATCTCCCATTCCGTAAATCGAACCATCCTCACCTATGATATCACCACCATAATTTACTACAAACCTTTTATTTCCAGTAATCTGATATCCACGAACCGTAAATGATTGGGGTGTTGAATTGGGGTCTTGACCAAAACCTACACCATTATCGAAATCAGAATTATCTATAGGAGCATCAACCGTACCATGTCTACCTGAGACCTGTGATTCGATACTTCCAGCATTACCATAATCGGTATACTTGAAGTTTGATAAATCGGTTATTAAATCCTTAAGTGCCATTCGTTATCCAGTTGCTATACTACTATTTAATTTTCTTGTTTGACTTGCCCCTTGTTTGGAAGCATCTACATTTTCCCTACTTGTGTTGTTGAGTTTATCCAATCTTGTAGTCACGGAAGAGAAATCCGTCACTTGACCTTTCTGTACCGTGTAACTCGTTGCAGTTCTTGTTCCACTAATGTCTGATGATTTTGGTGCCCCATTCATGGAACTTTCAGGATTTACACTTGCTGTTCCACCTTCATCTCCAAATCCTAATAGACTTAATGCCCAATTTGGTAATATACCCATGATTGCATCCTTGACCATTCTGATGGGTGACATGAAGAAATCAAATAATGCCGTTCCTATCATCTTTATCATGTTGAAAAGGTTGACGAATGGACTTACTAAAAGTCTAACTATGAATCCACCTATGGCCAATATAGTATTCTTAATAGCGTCAAAGTTATTCATTATGAGTTTGACCAAACCAACCATTGCGGCAATCTGTGGAAATAAAACTATTCCTAACACCTTTGCTATTGTAGCCACAGCAGGTTTTATCGCGTTGAAGGCCGCCATTATTCCACCCATCACTACCTCTTGCATTTTCATTGACATACCTAAAAGAAATCCAAATAACTTTATTATTGGATTCAATATTTTAAATGCGAAAATTAAAGGCATAAATGACATTTTAAAAGATATTGCAAGAGCCTTGAGTAACACACCCAAGGTAGGTCCTAATGCTGTCATGAGTTGTTTTAACGGTTCCATCGCTTGATTGAATAGATTACCTAATTCAGCACCCATCGATTTCATACCCTCGTTTACTTTCTCACTTCTTTTCTGTGAGGCTTCCCTTTGTGCCCTTTCTGCATCGGTCAATGAGTTTAATTCCTCTTGGTTTGCTACCATACTTGCTAAATCGGCAACGCTCAAACCAAATGCCGATGCCATAGCCTTTCTTTGTTCAACATTCATCTTGTCGAATTCTGCCTGAGTACCGACTTGTCTCGCTATCTCCCTAGCCTGTCCATCTAAATCACCTGCTAGTGCTAATTCCCTTGCCTTATCGGTATTTATCATCTTACCAGTTAGCATCTGAGCTTCCATCTGTGCTTGAATGGAAGATTCAAAATCCAATAGAGCGTCCGATGAACTTGCTATTGCTGACATATTTATACCAAGTTTTCTTGCAGTGATGGCTGCCTTTGCTAGATTTGCTCCACCATCCTTACCAAATTTAGAAAATGTCTCCATATCGGCTGTCATATCCTCAAATACCTTAGCGGGTGCCACACCTTCCAATTGAGCCATATTACCAATCTGTTCTAATTGTGCGGCTGCGGCTTCATTCGAACCAGCTCCTATAGCTTTCATTGCAGTAATGGTGGGTGCTAACTTATCCGCACTCATTCCAAATGTACCTACAAGGTTTGCCATCTGATTTAGATTTTCTTCGGTTACATTTCTGACTCCACCCATGTTATCGGATATACCTTGTGCCAATGTCTTGACATCCTCCGCACTCACACCCATCATCTTGAAGTTCATAGCTGTGGTATCTACGGCTCTCTGTAATTCGAAAGCGTCCTCTCTCGTTGTTCCAAATTCCTTTCTCATTCCTTCGGCATATGTGAAAGCCTTGAATAATCCAACCCCTAAGAGTGCAACGATGGCCACCATAGCTCCGATTGGATTCATTAATATTGCTTTTGCGAATCCGAACGCGGCTTTTGCGGCGAGTTTGAGTGAAACTACCACTTGTGGTACTGCCGCCATAAAACCTTGTACCTGAGCTTTTGCCCCTCCCATAATATTTGCCAGTTGTCTTGATGTATCGACAATTTCTTTACCGCTATCATCCGTTTCGAATAGCTGTTCTCCATCATCACCTTTTGCCAACGAACCATCTTCATTTCTTTTGACTTTTTTAGTTATGGTCAAAACCTTTTCATCATCCGCACTGATAAGTTCACCCGAAGATAAATCTCTAAATCTATTTGCAGTTTCATCAAAGTAGGCTTGGTCGGGTGTCACGGCACCTAATAAATTTTTCTGTACGGTATCGGTGAATGCTTTCATCTTACCTTCGGTGTCCAATAAGGCTGAGAAGTACTTTCCACCAGGTGCACTTTCCAATAACGAGTTTAACTTTTGAAAGGGTCCTAATATTAGTTCAGCACCAGCGGCTACTCCTGCATTAGCCTTCCTCATCTGGTCGGCCTGACCAACATTTCTTTCTGCAGTGGCCACCATTTCTTCCGTACTGGCTGTTAAATCATCCATATCATCTTTCATCATCTCGATAAAAATTGCTGCTGCCTCTCTCTCCTTACTACCTTCAGGTAACAAGGATGCCTCTTTTTCTAAAAACTTTATTTTTTTCCTCATGTCAGGTAGAACTTCTTTTCGAACAAGTTTTGCCTGTCGTTTTGTTTGGTCTGCCAGTTCTTCAGCCCTATCCACACTACTGCTAAATCCTGCTGTACCTACCTTGTCATAATTCATGGCCATTTCCTTGGCCAAACCTAAACTATTTGCCTGAAGACCTGCAACATCTCCCATACCACTACCCATCCTATCGGTAGCCTCTTTCATCCTTTCCTGCATTCTTACGAAAGCATCACCAGCCTGAGTTGCCGCTTCGAAGTTTTTTAATCGTTCTTGGGCCTGTTTCTGAACATTAGGGTCAACATTGTAATCTATACCTGAGTTAGCAGTAAAGTATCCTTCCGCATTTTTTTGTAATTCTTCTAAAAGACTATCATCGATATCTAAGTCTATCTGTCGCTGTTGTTCAGCTTCTTCAAGTGAATTAATAATCCTATTGACATTATCATCGGTGCCTTCAAGGAGTTCAGAAGACCTCTGAACACTCGCTCCCAATGTGTCCATCAAGTTACCCACATCACCTAAACTATTCTTAAGATTTACACCTTGACCAATCATAGGGGCCATGTTGGATTGAGCTATTCTGAAACCATGTGCAAGCTCAAACACAAAACGACCATTTCGTTTGACTCGTTGTCCTATTTCATCCTGTAGGCTGGATAATTTACTTTGTAATGAGTATGATTGGGATTGTAGTTTTTGTTGTTCTTTTAGGGCTAAGGATTCAGCCTTAAGCAAGGATTTCTTTCTTGCTTCGAGTTTGGAAAATAACGCCAACTCTTCATCGGTAAGATTCTTTCCTTTCTTTCGAAGTTCGGCAATTTCTTTTTCAATTTGTTGCCGTTCTCGTAATATTCTGATATCTTCGGCCATGATTTATTTTAAAGACCGAGTTTGGCTAACCTTGCTGCTCTGCTTGCTTGACCTTTGTCTCTTTTTTTGATGGTTTTCATTCTTTTTTCAACGGCCTTTCGAAGTTTTATGTTTGCCTTCTCCAATTCTTTATTGGCTTGATCTATGGCCGTATCTTGTTGAGTAAGAGTATCAAGAACTCTTCTTGCCTTCTTATCAGTCCTATTGAAAACAGCACCAACGATTCTGTCTAAGAAACCTTCGACAATCGCCTGTTTTTCTGTTAATGATTTTTTAGATGAGGACATCATCTTCTCCTTAAGGTTTGATTTAAATCGATTATATTGAATGGTATAACTCAATAATAAATATCAAAGTTGGGAAAAATTAACCACCTCTTGAGATACCAGGTCGAGAAATACCTGATGAATGTTTTTTGTTTGCCTTATCAATCTGTTCCTTTTCTTTCTCGTAGTATTGTTGTGCCTTCTTGATGTAAAAATGGCGCAGATAGGTTGGCATGTTGTAGACTTCTGTATGATTAAAACCACCCTTTCCATGAAAGCAAAGGGAGAAGATTTGGTCGTGTATCGCGGGCTTATCTTCCTCCCGCAGGCCAAAAAAACTCAACATTTAATGGGATATCCATCTCGGTCTCATCACCTGTTGAATCACTTATGAAAGTGAATTTCATATCAACATCTGGTGTGATTTTCCTGAGATAATCTCTCAATTCAAATGAATCACGAGACAAAAGTTCGTAATCAACGAATTCGTTGATTCTTTTTATGGAACTATCTCCATCAACAGCCGTGATTGCCTTTTTCAACCTCGTTGTGACTTCGCTAGTTACCCCACTTAGTTTCGTGAATTTTTTAAGAGCCTTTAACTCTTCTTCTATTTCTTTTTCGTCTTTATGTGTTAATAATCTAACAGTAAGTGTAACTTTTGAATTCGGTAGTTCGAATTCAAATGAGTTTTGACCTTTCTTGTATAGCTTTTCGTCAAGTTTCTTATCCTCAAGTTGAGTCAAATCAAAAGTTTCCTTCTGCTTGTCGCCCGTAGATGGGTCTACCATTTCAACCGAGTAGTCCTTACCATAACCCAATATACGAGTAGCTATCATTATGGCGTTCTTATCACCCAATAGTAAATCATCGAGTGTTACACCTTCTTGTATTATCACACTTTCCATCAATTTATCCAAAACAACTCCTTTTTGGATAAGATTACGAGAGGTCAAGATGTCCTCTTCTTTAGCCGTCATGTATTTTATTTCGATTTGACCACTTGAAAGTGGATGATCTTTCGGATACAGTAAGCCCTTCGAAGGCAAATCAACGACCTCTGATGGAAACTTGCGTTTCTCTCCAGCCATTATTTTCTCCTAATTAAACTGATTAGTTTGTTTGTGATTAAAACCTCACTTTTTTAATATAACAAGTTGCCAGACCTATTATAAATTTTACTCCTTAGAGTGATTAGAATTGTAGTATTGCGTAATCGTATCTAAGTGTTAATGTGATATCAACTGGGTCTGTTGCGTTAGCCCAATCTAAATCACCAAATGTTGCGTTGGATATGTAGGAACCCTTTAGAGTCCATTCCTCTACCTTGTCTCCCACAGGTCCTAAAACATTAAAGGTTACATCTTTCTTATAAAAATCTGAATACCCATCTCTACCAGTTACGGATTCGTGTGATAATCTCACCCATTCCATAACGGCCTGAGCTCCACTTGGAACTACTGGGTCGTAAAGTGTTATTTCTAATTCTTCCCAAGCTCCCTTACCTTTTATGTACCTCTTCACATTGATGTGGTCGAGTTCGATGGTCTCGAAAGCTATGGTTGGTCTGTTAGCCGTCTTAATCAAATAAGAGGGGATACCCTCGATGTACATGATGTATCTGTTC
>Ga0209232_1001228_pt1 | contig 14107 bp, 12 predicted proteins | sample ETNvirenome_2_60_FD_184066 | JGI IMG/M metagenome (GOLD analysis project Ga0209232, IMG submission 184066) | Marine viral communities from the Pacific Ocean - ETNP_2_60 (SPAdes) (version 2) | ecosystem: Environmental > Aquatic > Marine > Oceanic | place: Pacific Ocean | collected 2013-06-22
GGTAATCCCCTGCTGCATTGCAGGATCTAATTTCTCGCTAAACATGCTAACAACACTGCCAGTAATCCTTGGATCGGTAGCCATTGCCGTTGTTAACTCTTCAACAAGAGCGAAGCCCATGCCTTTTCTTATTAATCCCCATCCTGTCTTGGCAGTTCTCGGATCAATTAAAGAAGCAAGACCTTTTGTAGCCCGCAATTTACTTAATTGATTTAAGGCGGAAAACCACGCTTTACCAGACGCTACTGCTGCAACAAATTCAGTTCTAGCCGCATCTCCTTGTCTTTCCTCCTTGGTCATTTCACCTTGGAGTTTTGTTGTTAGTTCTCCTGCCCCTCCATAAAAAGCATCATTTATTGATTGTTCTAAATTTTCCATGGGCTCAACAATCCCTGGAAATGCTGTTCCAATCGTGTTACTGCCAACGAATGTAGCTGTACCAGTTATCGCAGTCGGTAAACCTAAGTAAAGAGTATTAGAAATATCTCTTCCAAAAGGAAGTGCTCTTGTTGCGCCATATATAGGTCTAGTTGCTAACTGGCCCCAGTTCTTCTCTTTAATATTTTCATTTAAAATATTCCACTCAGTAATGGCATCATCTTTAGCTCTATCCGTTGTCATCTTAAAGAAATCCCTACCAGACAATTCTTTAAGCTCTGACTTCGTGTGATCTAGGTAAGGCTTATCTCCAATTTTGTTGCCAGCCAACTGAGAAGGGTGGTAATCACCAAGAAAAATAGTATGCCAAAGCTTTTGTCCGACATTTGCCTTCTTCATAACCGACGGATCGGTTGTCCATTTCGGCAATGTCTCTCCTATAGTTTTTTCTTCTTCTTTCTTTGGTTTCTCGACTAATGGCGTAATTACGTTTGGATCTTTTAGTTCTTCCTCGTCATCTAAAACTTCATTGCCGAGCTGAGGGGCATCTCCATAAGGTGTTGTTGTCATTGGTTAAACCCCCAAAAGAACATTTTCAAATAAGCGACTCGTTGATGCCAGAGCCGTTGACCCTGGTGCAGCCGTAAGTATTCCTTCATTCATTCCTTGCGCTTGATTTCCTGATATTTCTAGCTTTCTTAATTCATCTTCATCGGGGAACCACTCTTTAACTTTTGGATTATCTTTGTAGTAATTCAAGTGAATCAATAAGAGCTGTTCTGGACTAATCTTTAACCTTGTAGCAGTATCTCTAAAATGATAATTATAATTACCAGCCTTCTCATCTTGTCTATTATAAATACGCTCAATAGCATCAATACTAAAGATAGGTTGTGTCTCTAAATTCTTTAAATCTTCATCTTTAGGTGACATATTAAAACCATATTTACCTTCTACAATTACATTTTGTTCTTCTTTTTCAGGCTTTAAATCAAAACTTTTTGGTAAAAGTTGCTTTACTGATTCTTCATTAGCAAGGATACTATCAGTAACTTCTCTAACAATATTAGGTAATTCTTGATCTGAAATCGAACCACCTGGGCCTATTTTTTGCAGCCTATCGTCAATCTCATTAAGCACTCCACTTGTTATTTTGGTTTTTACATTTCTAATACCTTCCGCTTCACTTAAATCATTATTAACCATGAAATCAAGGACATCTTGATCTCCACCTTCAGATAAAATCCTCTTCATTAATTCAGGGTAATATCTTTCAGTAATCACCTTAATTTCATCCTTTATTAAATTATTCATGCTTGTATTGTTATAAGCTTTGTCTTTATCTTCTATTTGAGTTTTAAAGAGAGCTTTTTTCTGTTTTAAAAGCTCAAGCTTATATTTAGTAGACGGAATCCTTTCGTAGAAGGAATTAAATTCTTTATTTGCTTGCTCTGGATTCCATTCATTTCCAGCAGTCAAAGACCATTTGTTATACCAATCATTCCATTCTGTATCATTGGTAATTTTAACTTTTCTTTCCTTCTCATTTTCGGCTGCTTCAGTTATCTCTGAAATAAAATTAGCCTTCTGAGATCTATCAAACTCTGGAAATAATGTTTCATTGCTATATATTTCTTCTGCAACTTTTTGAATGGTTGCTCCATCACCTAAAACAACAGCGTCAAATAATTTGTCACCATAGTTTTCTTCAAAAACTGCATACCCATTCTTTTGTTCTTTTGTTCTTTTTTTGTAATAAGCCTCATCAATTTCAGCAGTCTTAACTTCTAATTCTGGGCCAAATAAATCACCTATTAAATATCTCATATCTTCAGGATTCTCCCCTCTTGCTGATGCGTAAGTTTTATTTGGTTTTAAACCATGACCAGCGGGCATAAGAGAAAAAAGACTTAATGCTCTTATTGCTCTTGGATCATCCTTACTTCTTAATTGAAGATTTTTCGCAGTTGAAAGAATTGCTTTTTTAATCATTGGCAATCCATCCGCACCAAGGCCAGCCTCTAAAAGTGCTTGCTCTATAAAGCCATGAACTTTTTCTTTTAGTAAATCTAGATCTTGATAATTTGGGCCTACCTTGTTATTCAACATAATCTGCTCAAGGCCGTAAGCAGTTTGATATTCTTTTGCGTATTTCTTTAATTTTAAATTTGCTTGAAAATGTTTCTCTTGGAAGTTTGCAAACTCCTTGTTAATTTCTGGTACGACTTTTGTTGTAAACCCTGGGGAACTTTCATCAACACCAAGGATATTCATCAAGGCATTTGTTACTCTTGCTTTCGTTTTTAAAACGTCTGGATGACCATGATCTAATCCAGCTAATTTTGATCCTTCAGTTGCCCATGCGTGATTAAACATAGGCTTCACGAATTGAGCCGTTATTGCACTTGATTGATTTTTAACTCCAGCTCTTCGGAAATAATTAAGTTCATCCATTTGGATGCCAGCAAATTTATCTTGTTTCTCAAGTTCCCTGCTGGTGGTTGCGTATTCAATTCCTTTAAAAACTTGCTCTCTATTTATATTGTCAAAAGCTCTTTGAAGCTGATTCTTGCCCTTCTCATATTCCGTACTGGCATAAAGTTTCATGCCTTTATCAACAGCAGGAATCAACTTTCCAACGGCTTCAGATAATTGCTGGAAACTGTTATAGCCCTGAACATTTTGAACATTGCCACGCTGAATAATATTGATTCCTTTTGGGTTCCCGAACTGCCTTAATTGAGCAGCAGGAGCAACATCTTTAGGAGTCGGCCTAGTAAAAGCTTCTACCGGTTTTGCAGAAGGAGTGATTTTACCTGGATCGATTTGTTGTTGTTTAGCCATTATTTTTCAAGCCCCTTAAGTCCGACGTAAGTGTTCAAGCCAGCGTTGAAACCACCAGCGACAGAACTTAAGAACGCAGCAGAAGAGCTTGGCGCACTTCCAACCATTGATGGAGGCACAGCTCCAACCAATGCAGGTATTGGTGGGAACGGTGGTAATGGGTCCATAATTTCTTGAGCCTCGTAAAACTTTTGAGAATTGAAATCTCTTAAATACCCTGCAATTGCTCCCGCCTGATCTCTGGTGTATTGACCATCTCTAAATTGCTGATTGATCTGAGAAATAGTTGCCTTATTACCTACTTGTCTTTGCACATCCCTTTGCATAGCATCAACCATTCCAACTCCATTAGCTCCAAGTGCTCCAATAGAAGCTCTATTCCTTAACCCTTGAACTTTCGTATGGAACATAGCCATAGCTTCAGACATGGCTTCTTGCTCATGTCTTGCCTGTATTGCTGATGCTTTATTTATATAGTTAGCTCCTGCCGCCGTTCTTGTTTCAGCTACAGAATCAGCCTGTGCGATTGACTTAGATAATTCAACAGCTCTTAAGTTGTAAGCATGTGTTACTTGCTGACCATAATTTAATTTCTCTACCCAGTAAGAATAATTCTGATTGACATTCGTTTGCTCGGCTTGCAACTCTGCTGCCCAACCTGAATATTCATCCATCGCCTCTTTGTAGGCGACATCATTTGCATACTTTTGTCTTTGTGCTGCACCCGCATATTGCCCCTGGAGGAAACCCATTCCACCTTGGAACAAAGAAAAAGCTGTAATTGGATCCATTAAGCCTTCCTCCAGAAATGACAGAACAATTCTTCTCCAACCCCGTAAGGTTTTGGTTCTTCAATAGTGAAGCCCAAATGTTTCAACCAACGGATTGATTGTCTGTTCTTTGAATAAACATAATTTTCCACCATTCCGCCTGCTTTTTCAAGACAATACTCTACCCATTCTCGACCATAAAGTGACAGTTGCCACCTGTGATGTTTAGTCGCTGTAAGCTTGTCTGTACCTAGTAACCATATATAAGATCCAACAACCCCTGTTATACCAACAGGATCACCATCATCCCCTTCAATTCCTTGAATAACATTAGAACTTAAAAAACATTTTTTACATGCCTCTAAACCAGAGATTCCATGACTTAAATTCACTTCAATTTCATCTTCTTGCCTTATGTTATCTCCAACCCCGTAAATAACATTAGCGTCGGCTTTAATCCATCTCATCTTAAAGCACTTGCCTTTCCAGTTATTAACGCAACCCATTCACAAGTAGAGAACTTACAAGGATGTGGAGAGTCGTTTTGTATCTCAACCATGCACCTTTCCCCTCTACTCATAATCGGAACATTGAATACTCCTTCAAAAATTCTTTCATCATCTATCGTCCATCCATTAGGCAATGCACTTCCTAAAGTTGAGTCCCTAGATCCAAGATTTGTGCCGTCAAATTTATAAATACCTGTATCTCTTCCTTCTGGAAGAACATGAACTTCAAAATAATGTGATTCGTGATAACGAAGTTTGGCGTGACGAACTTGAGTCCTCTCAACATTCGCTGCTGCCTTACCTCCTCCTATTTCTTTATAAAGTTTAAAACGTGTAAAACGATATCTAAAGTTATAAGTTTCTCCAAAATAAATGGAAGAAGTAGACCAATTACCATTAGCAATAATCTGATTTCCACTTGTTGCTTTACCGAGATATACACCTCCATTTTGTGACGCACCATAACCACTCCATGCCTGCGTTTCCGAGGCAATTGCGTATGGTAATGTCCATGTCGTTTTCTTTGTATTTGCGTCATAAGTACCCGCTGAAACTCTCATCCCTGAAGGGGTTTCAGTGGTAGTTGAGATACGCCGATCCAAAAGCAAAGGATATGGAGAACCAGCTAAAGGCTCTTGAGATCTATCCATGACAGAGATAGTTTCCAAGTAAACCTTCGTTCCATATCTCATCAAGCAATAGAGAGTTTCCCTGATGGCTAAGACCTGGAGCACTTCATCAACTCCTGCAAACTCCCAATGACTCCAGCTTGATTGAGCGCGTTCAGTACCTTGGCCTGAATTTCTAAAAAAGTATTTGTAAACATAAATTCTATCTTTATGGCCTGTTTTCCCACTTATTCCAAACATCACATTCGACGTATCGTTCACAGTCAGCTTGAACATATCGCTTGGAACATAAGCTGATACATATCCACTTAAATCTTGGGCATCAGCAGTCAGAGCTGTTCCAGCTCCACGAACACTAAATTCTCTAAACTGAGTAAAATCACCGTTTGATTGTGCAAAGATAATACCGCCACCAGCCAGTTGTGGCCTTACATCTGTATCTACTTCAAACTGAGTTAAAACTGTTATTTGTGCTGTTGCTGGAGTTAAAATTGTTTCAGCAGCGTTAAATCTAAATTGATATTGCGAACTAAATAATATTAATTCGTCCTGATATGGAACAGCATATTTAAGGACAGATACTCTGTTATTACTTGCTACAACATCTATCGGATCTGTATCTAATATCGTTGTTGTTGTTTCAGGAAAAAATTCAAAGAATGATCTTACCCTGCTAAGAATTACATTCTCATCTGATAAGAAACCAAGTCTGTTCTTATAAATAAAAATGTCATTAATAGGAAAACCAATAAAGCTTGGATCAGGAGAAGTTAAGTAATCGCCAGCTATTCGATCCCCCCACTTAGGCATCTCAGTTCCAGATTGAGTGCTCTTATCAGCAGGGCCAAAATAAAACTGACCATTTGATAACCTCACCAAAATGTGAGGCATTTTATCTTCATCGACCTCGTATTCAACACCAGGGCTAACAGTTTCCGTCCATGATCCTTCTCCAAAGGTTCCACTCTTAGGTTTAAATTCAACGTAATAACCGTCGTAGTTATTCCCTGGATCGCCAATAATTGATATTTGATAACCACTAGGAGCGATAGTTGGTAATTCTGTAAATGCCTGTACCTCGTTTAAGAAAACAGTTATATCTTGGTTCGCTCTAGCATCTGTAGCCTCAATAGTTATTGCATTTGCAGATGTCAGGTGAAGCACTGAACCACTTTGAGTAATGGTTACGCCGCTTGCGCTAATGTTGTTTTTTAAATTTTCAGCAATTTCTCTTGAACTAATTCTATTTTCAGTAACAGTTCCACCAGATGAAACAACAGCAGCAACAGCAGTTTGAACGGTTGCGTTACTTCCATTCACAGTCAATTTGTATTCATTTCCGTAACTTGCCCCCTTGACCCATACCAATGCTTCATGTGCGCTAGGCCGCGCGGTTGCGGGAGCCGTAGCGGCTTTCATCGCAGGAATTTGTTTTACATTCGTAATGAACGTGTAGTCAGCAATTGTTACGCAACGAATGTCAGAGCGAGCGTTAGTAACCGAGCTTAAATATCCAACTCCACTTGGCTTATTAACAGTCTTTGGATTTCCCTCAAGATCAAAAACTTTGACATCGTTATTGCTTATAACTGCAAGATATTCTTCAGTATTATCCCTAAGAATACTATGGATGAAACTGTCTCCAAGACTGGTGCTGCTGACTTCAGCCAAGACTTGAGTGGAGTCTCTTTTTCGTAATCCCTCGACAATTGACGACATTCCATTGATTTGTATCTCTCCTTGTGATGGATCTCTTTGAGCGTCAGGTTGTTGTGAAATTCCCTGAGAAAGATTAGGAATCGAATAGGAACGTAATGCCATTAGAGTCGAATACCAAGACTGGTTCTACGAGTAGCTAACCCCTTAGCTGGTGCATAAGTTGGGAAAGGTAAGTAGTTTCTATCTCCTGTTAATAGATTTGGTTGTTGTTGCTGAAGTTCCATTCTTTCAAGAACAACTTGAGCAGCTCTTTCATCTTCTGCTGTATATCTAAATGAATCAGTTGAACCTAAAACTCTTGCCGAGAAAACTCTCGCAGATCTAATTGTTATCCATCTATTAAACGCCTCTGGTGAATCATCCCAAGAAAAACCCCAAACTACATTGGCTAAAATTTCATTAATATGATCCTCTAAGACCGTAGTCCTTCTATCCATGTCATATAACTTTTGTCCTCTTAAAACGTAACGATTGGCGTATATATATTCATCTAACTGCCACCTTAAAACATTAGCTGGAATCGTTACCTCTCCAGTTGTAGAGCTTTTCGTGAATGGATAATCATTCTCTGTGTTCCAACTCCATCCTTTGATTTGACCTTCCTTGTGCATTTCGAGAAGCGTTCTCTCAGCAATACGAGCGTCCGTAATTTGCTCTCCTTCCAAGGTGTTTATTGGTTGTTCACCAATGTTTTCTAAAAGAATATTTACCGCATCTAAAAGAGTCGATCTCCCTGGTACGGCTGATTGGTTTTGTAAACCCATAAAACTATTACGAGGGCGTTGCGTTCATTGTATTAGGTAGCAAAAAAAAGAGCCAGCTTTCGCTGACCCTGCTTTGCAATCTTTCCAAGTTTATTCTACTTAAGGGATTACAACCTTACAAGCTGACTCAGCTCTAAGAACTCCCATTCCCAGTGCTTGCCTCGCTACGAGTAAATCCGCTTGGTGAACAACCCTCCACTCTTCTCCTGTCATCTGTAATGAAGGTGAAAGTAGAGAAACAACTCCAACGGCTTCCTTGTTAAAGATGAGTCCTTTGCATTTGCTCAAGTTCTGAGCGTAATCAGCGTTGTGATCACCAGCTACAAGCGTGTAAGCACTCTGAGTGACGTGATTTGAACTGAATATCGGAATACCCGCAACTTGAAGTGTGCGACCATCTGCGATGCTTCCTGATCCACCAAAGTCAGCGTTGATAGCACGACTTGATTGGGTGATGAGGTAATAATCCTCTGGAGTAAATACCGCGTACATGTCGTCGATACTTACGTCTTTCTCCTCAAAACCAACACGAGCATCAAAGATCGCGTTAACTAGAGCATCACCTTTCGCCTGACGAGTAGCACCTGACGCTGTGTAATCAGTTCCAAGTGTTAATCCTTGTCCAATTCTTCCACTGTTAGAAGACTTGGCTAAAGGCTCAGTTGTGTTGCTTGCTGCTGCAAAGATTAATCTTGCAACACGCTTGTCATACTCAACTGCTAACGCACGACCTAACTCTTTTGTGTAGATCTGACGTACATCAAAATACGACATTAATTCATCTACATTGTAGATCGCAGCATCGGCTACCATCAACGCATCAAGACTGATTACACGCTCGTTGATATCCGAAGGATCATTGATCGTGCCTGTCAGTTCGGTGCCTGGTTGGTGGTAGGCCGCGCTCATTTTCCCCGTTAGTGGGAAGGCGACGCTTTTGCCTCCTCTTATGTTTCTTTCGCGGGTTTTTCCTTTGAAAACCGTTGCAGTCATGAACGCATCAAGAATCTCGGCAGATCCGAGCTTGAGCATCATGGCTCTATCTGTATCTAAGCCAGAAGCACCAGCACCCCAAGTGGCGGCTGCGCCTTTAACCTGACCAATACGACTGAGTGTGACAGCCATAATTAGCTAAATTTGTTTAAAAAAATACTTTTTAGACCGCCTCTTCCTTCCCTCATAGGTTATCCGCTGTTGACGGGCCTACAGTGCTCGGTTTGCGTTCTGGCTAAATACTAGCTGAAATCGGGGCTTCTGAATAATATTTCTTTAACACTTTGCTGATAAGCTTCGTCAACTTCGTATAACTTTTGTCCTCTATTGTTCCTTTTGTTCATTGCATCAAGTACTTGTTGTTGACTTCTAAATACTGTTTCACTTGGAACTTCTCCACCCCCGACAAGCTTTGGCTCTACAACTGATTTAGGATTTGCCATCTCTAGCTGCATAGATCTAATAGCCCAACGTATTGAGTCAATATTCCCTCCATCCATTGTTTTATTGAACTCTCCAACCATTTCCTCAGACAAATTCTTGTTGGCCCACTCACCCATTTGTTTATAAGCTTCTGGGCCTCCTACCTCACCAATAATTTTCTCCTCATCTGCTGCTGTTAATTCATTTGACGTATCAGCGGTTTGACCCGATTTGCCATAGGTATTAACGATGCCTTCTACAAGTGATCTAGGAACATTAAATGACTCAGCGAGAGTATCGTAATGCTCGCTTATGTCTACACCATTGTCAGCAGAGTGCATGATCTCTTCCATCTTCAAACCTTTTGAAGCCAAAGCCTCGACTCCTGCTTCTCCATAAATAGAAACAGCCTGATCTCGCGAATAAGATTCGCCTTGTTGTGGCGTTTCGGTCTGGGTTTCAGTTTGAGTTTCGGTCTCAGTCTCAGGTTTTTGCTGCTGATTTTGAGTGAATTTTCTTTGCAGCTCTGCGTAAGACTTTGCTAAATCCTCAGTACTATTGAATTTTTGTAAAACTTGCTGCGTCTCTTCAGAAATCTGATCTTGTTGTTGCAGCTCTTGAACCAGCTCTTGTTGAGCAGGACTAGCTAAGCCCTCCTGTCCTTCAGGAGTAGATAATTGAGGCGTTTCGGTCATGGTTGTTCTTGAGGTTGATTATTAGAAATATCTTGAGCAGTCTGGGCAGCATCGGCTAATTTCTTAGGATCGCCCATTGCTGATTGGAGTAACGCGGCTTGTTGAGCTTGCTCTTGTTGAGCCTGTTGCTCTTGCTGTAACTCCTCCGCAGTCTTGATAAGCCCAAGAGTGTCTATACCCATTGAATAGGCAAGACGAGTAATTAACTCAGTAGGTTTTAAGTACTGAGCTAATCCTTCTGGGCCTATTGTCTGACCCAAAGTTGTTGTAAATCTGACTAATTGCTCTAAATCATTCCCTCTTCCAACAGCAGCAAGACCGACAGTCATAACTACGGAAACCAAGTCATCTGGCAGATCAGGAACTTTGTTCTCTCTAGTCAGAATATCTAACTTCCTAGCGACATAAGGCACTTGGAAAGTCGTCGTCAAAATTGAATATATTGAGCCGAGTGCTTGTTCGTTTTGAAGGGTACTCAAACGCACTTCTTCCGCGGTCACGCGCTCCGCATTTCGCTGATCAGCCAACATAAAAGCCTGTGATAGCCTACGTTCTATCTGTTCTTTGCCTTGCATCGCTACCGCTAAATCCTGTGATTTCTGCATTTGCAGACTGAGCACATCATTAGGGTCTCCTGTCACAAAACTTCCGTTAGGCGCACGCGCGAGATCAGCAGCCTTCGTTACCCCGCTTGGTTTCACAAGGAATAAGCACTTTGAAGACGCTAATGCTGCTTCCGCTATCGCCTGACATAAAGCCTCTACTGTTTGAAGGTCAGCAATTGCCGCCTGTTCGATGTATCCGACTCCATAACTTTGTCCTGCAACCGCTGTCATACGCAATGCAAGCCAAGGACTTTTATCTTTCGGTGCTTTTCCTTCTGATCCAGGTACAACTTTATTTTTTACTTGCTGATTCCATCTAACAGAGTTGCCTTCCCACTTGATATGGGTGTAAACCTTGCAAGTATCTTCCTCTTCTCCCTTGATTTCAACTTGATTGTCGTAAAAACCTTTTAATTCTTCTTCTTTCTCCTCTTCCAGTATCTTCTTAATACTTTCTGGGAGCATCCCGTAAGGAATCTGTTCACAAACAACGACCTCACTGGGATCTCCCATTGGATCGCGGAAACATACAAAGCGATTTAAGTGATATAGCTTTAATCCATCCGAGCCAATGTATAAAAGCGCGTTTCCTGTGACGATTAGATGTAATAACGCCTCATGTAAGACAACTCGATCATTACTTGCTTCGATCTCACGCAAGACCATACGTTCAATCTTGCTTAAAGCCTCTTCGTATTTTGTTTTCTCCTCTGGTCCAACTCCATTTTGTGCTAATTGAGCATCATCCAACGAAAATCTAAAAAATTGCTGCGTTGGCGGTAGTAATGCAAGAAGCATACGACTCGCCAAATTCAATGTTCCGCGAGCACCTATTCCGTTCCAAGGAACAGGATATGTATCTTTGTTGTTTAGCTTTGGATCATTTGATGCTGGTACGAGATAAGGAATGGTCAGTCTCGCAGAATGACGAGCGCGATCTAAATGCCAATTACGGTCATTTTCACCATCCCGAAACCGTTGTTCAGCAGTTCTCATAATTAAATAGCGAGGTTAGTACCTGTTCCCGATGATTTTTCTTGCCCTTCTATTTGCAAAGCTGCTTTTGTGGATTTAGGTCCACGTTGTCCGTCTTTACGTTTAGAAGGTGAATATGGAATCTTTAAAGCTCCCTTTTTCTTTTTCTTTTCCCTATTTAAAACACTTTGAGAAGTTTGAGCTGCGCCTCTTGCCGCTAATTCAGCAGCACTCGGACCTCTAGGGCCACCACCACCAGCCTGCATATTTGTGATTAGGTCAGCAGTTAAGTTGGCATTTCTCTGATTAATTTCATTTAATTCAGTTCCAGCCGTTGCTGAAATATTGGCTTGTTCTGTGCTTGCGTTTAGTATTGCCTCTTGTTTCTTCGTCTCAAGATCTGCTACTCGTTGAGCTTCACGTTCAGCCTGCGCTTGAGCTTCAGCTTGGGCAATTTTAAATTGCTCTTGAGCTCTATCTTTGGCAGCCGTTATGCCAACTGCATCTTCATAAAGGTTTTTAACAGGTCCAGCACACATGATTAAACTCCGTAGTTAACGCCAGTTCCAGCCGAAGCTTTAACGCCACTTCGAGTAATTTTCAAAGTGCCTCTTGGCTTATCTTTGTCTTTAATTTTTTTAGTTGTCTGGGCTAACTCTGTCTCTCCAACATCGTCTGCCGTTGTAATTGCATAAGGAGCTTCAGTCAAACCTCCTGCCGCACCCGCTTGTGCAGTCTGTTGTTGCATCGTTGCGATTTTTTCCATAATGCCAGAGGTGGCTTCGTTTGCTTTAGTGATTTGATTGGTCAAATTAGTTTGAAAAGTCTGGTTATTTGCAGTCAAAGTATTTTGAAAATTTGTAAGAGATTGATTTTGTGAATCAATCATTTCTTGAGACGGGCCTTCGTATGTAACCGTGGGCATTTGGATTTTGGGAGCTTTGAAAAGACACATAATGAGTACCTAAGTGATGTTGAGGCCAGAGCCTTGGGAATATTTGTTAGTTGTTTTTCTTATCCGCAAAGAACTTTTTCCTTTTTTTGTTTTCACGCCTCTATCTTCCGCACCTGTTTTTGGAGGTTCCGCATGTTTCTCTCTTGGCGGTGGTCCAGCCACTTGAGATAAACGCATAGCAGCTTGACTTGTGGCATTAGCTCTAGCTTGTGAGGCAATAGCTAACTGAGACAACGCATCTTGTTTTTCGCTTAAAGCATTATGCAAAGTATTTTGCATAGTTGTATTTTGATTCGTTATTTGATTTTCAATGGCAGCCTTTTGTAATTCAAACTGCTGATCGTAAGCCGTGTAATCAGGTTTTGTAATAGTCGCTGGTTCTCCACCACCACCACCAAACATGCACATCAGACAACCTCCCTTAATTGAAAAACATCACCTTCGGTTTGTTCTTCCGACCTTCTTTCAAGCCAACGAGCAACAGAAGCTTGGCCTGCTTTAAACCAAACTTCTTTCTCGGAAAGATTTATATCAGGACATTTATCAGGAAACTGTTCCTGTAAAGCAAGAATCAATCTTTCATCAATAGTCGGGAAGTAAGACACTCTCCAAGGATGTAGACCTTTACAGCCTACCGATAATCGGGAATATATACCATAGTAGAGAAGTTATTCCACTTCCCCGTAGAAGTTTATGGATTTACAAGAAAAATTAGCAGAGATTCATTCTGAATTAATAGATCAAGTATTAGATGATCTAAGAAATGGAGATCGAAAGGCTAGAACAGACGCAATGGCCTTGCTAAAACAAAACAATGTGACTGCTGTTGCGGCTGAAGGTAGCACTTTAAAGAAGCTTGCCAACAAACTTGACTTCTCAAGCATGGATGACAAGGTAGTTCCTCTTAAGATCCCATCTTCAAACGTTGAATCCCTCCATAAGAACGCCCAGAAGTAGTTTTTTTCTTAAAACCAAAGGCTATTGAGTCAATAGAACCTGTTGTCTCATCCATCCAAGCATCTAATTCATCTTCAAATAGTTGATCTTTTCTAGCTTGTTGTTGTACTTGCTGATCTTGGGCGGCTGATTCAACAAAAAAGCCGACTGCAATAGCAAGAGCGTCAAGGCGGTCATCATGGCTTAAACAATTCCTTTCTTGTGTCAATCTTGAGGCTTGCCAAAAAAGGCTTCGTGAATATCCATGTTCAGGATCTTCATCAGTTAGACGATAATCATTTTTAATGACTCGACTATTGACGATAAGACGATGCTGCTGAATTAAAGGGCCGAGTGTGTCACATAATCTTTCTTCTTTTCGGATGTTATGTCTAACTTCTTCGATAGTGCATGGATGAGTTCTTGTTAGATGTGGTTTTAGTAGGGCACTAAACATCCCGTCACCCATATTTGACTCAGCCACTATGTAATTCACATCCCATTTCTTCGCTATATCAGCTAAAAACCGCAAAACTTCATCGGCATATCCCAAAGTAGACCCACCTGATTCAAGTAAAAACATATTTCCGTTTAATTCTGCTAAAACTGCCCACGCTAATTCATCCTTACCACGGCCAGCAGGATCAATCGCGAGAACACACCGCCACGATTCGGTTTTCGACACCCATCCATTTTGAAATATTGGGCGATGGTAAAACCTATCAGCTCCAAGTCCGACACAAACAAGGTCTTGCAATCTCATATCAGGTTGGTTAGACCATATACAAGTCTCTGGCAGAGCTTTCCCATCGAGATCCATTACTAAGAGATCCCCCAACCTGATTGGATACTTATCCAAAGTTGCTAATCGGGTATTGAGCATGAACTGAAGTTCAAAGCTCGCCTTAGTCA
>Ga0209232_1001230_pt1 | contig 14093 bp, 32 predicted proteins | sample ETNvirenome_2_60_FD_184066 | JGI IMG/M metagenome (GOLD analysis project Ga0209232, IMG submission 184066) | Marine viral communities from the Pacific Ocean - ETNP_2_60 (SPAdes) (version 2) | ecosystem: Environmental > Aquatic > Marine > Oceanic | place: Pacific Ocean | collected 2013-06-22
TGCTGCACCAGAGGGCAGGGATATGCCTGACTTCGCAAGCATGACTATTGGGAACGGCTACGAGAACCTACTAGACGAGGAGAGCGAAGAAGCCCCAGCGGAGGAGGAAGCCGAAGAGGCTCCAGCGGAATCCGAGGAAGAAGCTCCAGCGGAGGAATCATCTGATGGCGAAGGGTAAACTTACTCAACGGCAGATGTCAGCACTAGAGCGACACTCTGAACATCATACAAAAAAACACATGAGCAGCATGAAAAAGATGATGCTTGATGGCAAAACATTTGGAGAGTCTCACAAAGCTGCGATGAGAAAGGTTGGACGATAATGCCAAAAAAAACAAAATCGGATAAACCTAAACCAACAAGCCCAGCCAAGTGGAATAAAGCTCTGGCTGAAGCTGAGAGTAAATACAAGGTGCATCCAAGTGCTTATAGCAACTCCTATGCAGCAAAGAGGTACAAAGAAATGGGAGGACGTTGGACGTAATGGCTTATCAAGGTGGACTTAGACAATGGCACAATGAGGATTGGAAAGATATTAAAACCAACAAGCCATGTGGTCGAAGCAAGGGCGAAAAGCGTGGGGTTCCTGCCTGTAGGCCGACAAAAAAAGTTAACTCAAAAACCCCAACAACTGCTGGCGAAATGACTGCGGCCCAAAAACGTAAGTTCAAAGCTCGCAAGACTGCTTTAGGTCAGCCACCAGGAAAGCCTCGGCGCGTAAAAAGGGCTGCATAATAATCTTTGACAAAGTAGGTTGTAACACTAAAATTAGAATCACGGAGCATTATGGCAGATGCAGAGCAATTAAAATTGGCGGTGCAAATCCTGGCGCAAGTCGCAGATCGAGCAGCGGTGGATGGCCCTACAGGCCGACAACGAGATCAGGCAGTTCAAATACTTGCCGAACATCATGGGGTACAATCGGTACCTCCACCATCTGTAGATCCCGGCATTGAACAGGAAGGGCCGCCTGTAGAAACGACTGAGATTGCAGATTCTTGAGGATATTAAAGTAGGAGTAGCTAGTGTTCTAGGGGTGGGGAATTGGTTCCTAACCGATCTCGACCTTGTGCTGAAATGCCTAGTCTCACTAGCTACCTTTATTTATATCGTCATTCGTATTCTCAGGCTCAACAAACGAGGATAATGTTTAAATCCAAAACCACATGGACGGCCATTACTGGTGCGCTTGCAGGAGTAGCTGGATATTTTACCGGCGAGCTAGAGTTAGGTGCGGCTGCTAATGTAGTCATCACCTCACTCCTAGCTCTGTTCCTGCGACACGGGATAAAGAAAACCGAGAAGGCAGTCACCGGGGAGTAGCACAGTTGCTTTCCGTTGGGCAGCGAGGAGAGCTGCTGGTAGCGGAGAGACTGCTTGAACAGGGCTGGAGTGTGGCCCTCCCATTTGACACTACCACTTATGACCTTGTTGGGGTTAAGGGGGATAGGAGAGTTCTGCTCCAAGTTAAATCCACACTCAACAAACACGACTACGATAACACCACCCCCCACTACCAGTTTCAGTTGGCTAAGGGGAAATCCTACAAACACAAGTACCAGAAGGGGGAACTAGATTTTTTCATCTGCGTGGCCTTGGACTCCAGACGATTTTGGGTTTTTCCGTTTGGTGAACTGGATCAATTTACTGTGAAAGTGTACGACTCCAATTCAAGGTTCAGAGAGTATGAAGGAGCGTGGGAACTGCTGGAAAAGTGAAACCAAAGTGGCCTGTTTTTAGTACACCTTTAGTACACCTTTTTGGAAACGCACTTAAATCCCTTTAAAATGTGGCGGTTGGAGAGGGATTCGAACCCCCGGTGCAGACAATCGCTTTCTAACAAATACGCCTATTCCTTAATGTTTTTGCGTTCATGCTTTTAAATAGTATCAAATAGTTTGGCATAAAGTGGTTGATTTTTAGTACACCTTTAGTACACCTTTTTGCGTGTTCATTCACACAGTAAAGAAAACCAATACGCTTAAAGACGGAACCAAAGTAGATTACCATTACCATAGAGTTGTGGATAGTGGGCAAAAGGTTCTAGCCAGATTCCGCTGCCGAAAGGATGACCCCAAAAAATGTAATGGCAAGTATGGAGAGGAACACTACTGCCAAGCGTACCGAGACGCAGAGAAGGAGTTGCGTAAACAGGAGTCCGAGGACAGCGCAACCAGCGACAAATATAACGCACTACCAGAGGAGAAAAAAATACAGCTACTTGAATTGCTAAAGGTATCGGAGGAGACGGGCGTAGGGCTGGGTAAACTCATGGTGGAGGCTGAAGCGAAATCAGAGAACCGTGAGAAAATAAAACTGAATGACGCTCGTAAAATCTATTTCAAAAAGTTGGCGCAGGACACAGCAGCTACCGGCTCAAATGCCAACGAGAGGAAATCGAAAAGTATCGTCAACCCGTTCGTGGATCATTTCGGAAACAGGAAAATGCACACCCTTAAAATTAATGAGATCAGAGAATGGGCAGAGTCAAAAACCAAATGGTCTAACCAGTACAAGAATCGCGCATTCAAAAACCTAGTCACGTTCTGGAACTATTTTAAGAACCAAGACTACCTACTGCACGACAAGAACCCGTTCAGCCCAGCCGATCCGAAGATGCAGAAACCAGGGCTGGAGTATTTTAAGGTGGTTACGAAGGGCAAAGATTACCTCAGTCTTAGTGATGCAAGGAAGGTTCTGAAAAACGCCCTGTCGTGTAACTACACAGCCGCCGTGACCATCTTGGTAATGTTGTGCGGGGTGCGCGTCGAGGAGGCGTGTAAACTGACATGGGATGACATCGACTTAGGCGACGATAGCAATGATCCTGACATTTGGATTTCACCGACTGTGGCAAAAAAACACCGAGCCAAATCTGATGGGAGGGTCAGTACCGCTGAACGAAGAATTCCATTACAGCCTCAACAGGTGGAGTGGCTGCGAGCTGCTAAAGAGGCGGGGGCATTTCTCCCTGTTCACCTCGACACATTCTACACATACAAAATAGGTAAACATCCGAGCCGCACAGCTAAAGGGGTAGGTGCCAATGTAACTCGGTGCGGGAACACGGCATTCAGAGGGGGAGTAAAGGCTGTCATGCCAGAAACTAAAGGTCGCCAAAACGTCCTGCGGCATACCTACGTCACATACCACCTTGCAGCATTTGAGGACATCGGACAGGTCAGTAAATACGCAGGAAACAAACCCGACATGATCCGCGAACACTACGCTAACCAGAACTGCAAGAAGAGTGTGGCTAAAAAATACTGGGAGTTGATGCCCTAAATTTTGAAGGATACCCTGTCTGTAAATTTATAATGTGACTGGCAAATTTTTTTAGCGTTTTAATTTGGCCAAAACCTCTGTCGCCTCAATGAACGAAGCCACCTCTGCAATGCTAGTCACTTCGTGGTGTTCCAATATAGCTTGGTAAACATTGTCCGAAGACCTAGCCACCGCCATTTTTAAATACGCAACCCATTGATCTGGGGTAGCAGTTCCTATCCATTTTGTTAGGTTTTTAGGACGGACATTTTCAGACACCGTATGGTATGCCTCGATTATCATTACTCGCTCCCTGCTGTACGGCAGATATTTCTCGTCATACACTTGGGTTTCCAAATTTTCTTTAGCTTTAACCATGTCAGCCAAGCGGCCTGATTGCTGGTTGTACCTAGCCTCAAGCTGTTGAAACTTTTGGAGGGGAACCGTGTGGGGGTTCAACACCCGCTGCGCCAATGCTACTGGAATGGTTTTGTCCCAGCCCTCAATAGCGGTAATGTGACTGAGGATGTTGAACGCCCCTAGTCCACAGGCTATCTCTAAAACTAATGGGTAGAACTTCATCGTTAATAGATTCTCTGGCTCACCGATGTTTTCAACTGCATACATCATTTCCGTCGGGTTGTCGCGTGTGACTGCAACTTGTATAGACATGAATTTTTTCATCATCTGATTATGCGTCTTCCGTTTCGCCGCCGTCTTCTCGGCAGCTTTGATTTTTTCTTCCTTGTCCTTCAACGCTTTGTTCAAGGAATCTTGATAACGGTGGAAACCTTCTGCCAGCGCATCACCTTGTGCATTTTTATTTCTCAGGACAGCGTTTTCCTGTCGGAGCGAAACATTTTTTTTCACAGCCCTAAACATGGCCCAGTGATGATATATCACCCCTAGCGCGATAACGGCGATGAGGCTTCCGACTACGCAATAAAGGATTCGCCTAGTGCTCCCGTGCTGGTTGCAGTTCTCACTATGCCTTTGATCTGCGTTCTCTTCCGACATATCGTGCCTTTGATCTGCGTTCTCTTCCGACATATCGTGCCTTTGATCTGCGTTCTCTTCCGACATATCGTGCCTTTGATCTGCTTGACCTTCCGACACATCATGTCGCAGTCGGTTGTTAACTTCACCATGTCGAATTTCTTCAGACAACCCATCCCGATCTGTTCGGGCCATGCCTAACTTATCTTTGTTCATAAATCTTAACTATTTTGGGGTGTGCGTGACACCACTTTCTTTCCCTTTAGCACAGGCTTTTCGAGTTTTCGTAACTCGTCCTTTAGTTTAGCTGTTTCATCTTTCCAAAACTCATTAGAGCTTATTATAGCTTCTTCCAGTTTTTTGACCCCAGCTAGATGGGTTTCGAGTGCGTGAGCTGTTGCAAGAGAGGACTCAGCCTCAACATCCACGCCTCCTTCTCCTTGTACGCCTTGTTTTAACGCCTGACGAAGCGCGGTGAGTACCCACTCATTGGTGGACATCTCAACATTTTTAGAAGCTGCCTTTACAAGTGACCACAATGTGTCAGGGCAACGGAAGCTCCTCATCGACTTTTTAGGTTTCATCGTTTTTTGACTACATACCACGGTTACGAAGGTGTAGCTAAAAAAAATATTCCTTTTAACTTATGCAGCACGGAGTCGTTTTCTCTTAATGTTTAAGCAAAGTCAACAGAAAAGTTAAAAGAATTTGAATTCATCCCAAAAAAAAGTGTTTGTGTAGTCATTGTTTTGTATGTAAGACATCTCCCGTGCAAGCAGATACAACAAAGAAGAAAGCCTTAAAACCGCATTTCATAGGGTTCGTTGTAGATAAAGAGACAAACACTCTGATTAATGCAGGGGCGCAGCTTTACAAGGGAAAGAAGGGTGAGTTCTTGAGAAACGCAGTTAAGCGGTTTTTTGAGGAGCCAATACGATGAGCGACAGGTTCGACAAAGGGCTGACGTACGCAGATGCCGCAGAGTTTTTCGGAGTGCAAGTATCTACCGTAAGGGATTGGGTACGAAGGGGTTGGCTCACTTATACCAAGTTTGGCCACAAGACCGTCAGGTTCAGACTCACAGACCTAGAAGATTACTGGGAAAAGCACCTTCACCCCTCAAGAAGAAGATAGAATTATGGGAAGACTAGATAACTACGAAGAAGTAAAGGATCGGCTCAAGCGAGTCCACGCAGCAAGCAATAATATACGTTTCACGACTCAAGTTATGAACCACAACGAGGACTACTCTAGGGTGGTCATCAAGGCGTTTATGTACGAGGGGGAGGCTTGCATAGCCACGGGTCATGCGATGGACTGGCAGAACAAGGATCGCAACGCTAATCGGACAAACTGGGTTGAGGTGGCAGAAACAAGTGCCATCGGCAGGGCAATAGCGAACTCTAAATTTCAAGACCCGAATGCCCCTCGCGCCAGCAAAGATGAAATGCAAGTAGCGAACGAGAGGGTGGAGGCTCTCGATGCGCCTACCCAGCAAGCACCTCCAGCCACTCCAGCGCAGCAGAAGCCGGCATGGGTTACTCAAGTTGAACTACGAGTTGGAGCTAACGAGGGCAAGCTGAATCATTTCTTTGTCAACGGGGGCCAGATCAAGCAGGGGCAAACCTTCCGCGATCTGTCAGAAAACAACCAAAAGATTCTCGTAAATGGATTAGACGCATTATGCCAATCGCTAAAAATATAATAATCATGGATGAGGAGGATGCTCGCGCCGCTTTGGTTGAGGAGAACAAGCAGCTCAAGGAGAAGCTCGGTAAGGCGATGCGAAAAATCAAATCACTCAATAAGGAGTTTGGAGAATCTTCATCGGTTAAATAGGGCAGGATAACTCTGAATTACTGAATGTTTGGAAGAATGAAATTTAATGTGCCGATTGGATATGACGTTCCAAGGCAATGTGAAATAGCAAAGGACGTTAAATTATCGGACAAGCAAGTGAGGGCTATCGTACAAGATTTTTTCAACAGGATGAACTATGAGCAGAGAGAAACTTGGCTCAGAAAAAACTTGAGGAACTACTACAAAGGTGGCTGACACACAACATCGAGAACGACCACATCACCCTCAGAGTCCGTCCAACTTTGGTAAGTGGGAACTATGTGCCTTGTTTCAGAATCGGGGCGGTACATCGGAAGCGGCTGAACGGGGAACTCAGCGGCATGAGCTATTAGAGAAAGTCGTTAACCAAAGAAACAAAAAGTTGGGCTACGATGAAGACGGTAACAGATGAGGCACTAGACTATTCACTCAGCGTACTCAACACCATCTACGGTGACGGGTATATATATTGTGAATCCATTGCCAACTTCGGTGATGTTTATTTTGGCCATGTAGATTTTCACGGGGTCGTTGATGGTCGGCTTCATGTGGCAGATTTAAAAACAGGGTGGGGAAATAACGAAGATTATATAGCGCAGCAAGAGGGATATGCGCTGGCACTTCTACGGATGGCAAGAGAAGGCAAGTGGCCCAACATTAAGGATCACGAATCAGCAACCATGCACCTTGTATGGGAAGACCAGCGGTACCATCACAGTTGGGAAACCTCATACCTTCAAGCTGAAGCAAAGATCATGCGGATCATCGCTCAACGGCTCACACCTGGAATCACTCCCCAACCAAACAAAAACTGCCAATGGTGTAAGAACCTAACGGAGTGCGAGGCAGTCAACCACGAGATCGTAACGCTCGTTAGCTCCGGCCTTCCTACCAAGTTTGAATCACCAGAACATTTAAGTAAGGCCATGATGATTGGCGATCTGGTTGCTGCTTGGGCAAAGAACGTAAAGGAGTTGGGACTCGCTCATATTAAGGCAGGGAACTCCTTACCAGATTTTAAACACTCTCTCTGTAAAGGCAGGGAGGTTGCCCCAGATTTAAAGGACGCATGGCAAGCGTGTAGATCCGCTCTCGAAGAGGAATACGGAGACGGGGCCAAAGATAAATTTTTAGAAGCCTGTAAGGTAAGTGCGCCTAAATTAAGGAGGCTATTTGCAGGTAAAGATTTCCCCGCTGAATCAGTAATGAAGCGAGGAGAACCGTACTACAGATTAAGCTGTAAAAAGAAACTACTAAGATGAGTAACTATAACTATTGTGCGTTCGAGGGAAACTTAACACGCGACCCCGAACTCGAGACTAAGAACGAAAAGAGTATATGTAAATTCTCGATAGCCGTTAACGACCATAAAGGCGAGGCGAGTTTCGTTGATTGTGTAGCGTTTGGGCAGACCGCCGAGTTTGTTCAGAAGTTCTTCCAGAAGGGCAAATCCATCATCATTCAATCCAAATACAAGCAGGACAAGTGGGTCGATAAGACTACGGGAGACAACCGAAGCAAGCCCTCCTTCATTGTGGATAGAGCGCACTTCTGCGGAAACAAGTCAGATAACGGTGGCGGCTCAAACGAGATGCCTAAGTTTACATGAGTTGGTTAATTTTAGTTCTTAAGAGCATCCCCGCACTCAGGAAGATCGGTGAATTACTCGAACGAAACATCAAGCAAGCCAATGCGAAGGTCAGGAGGAACTCTAAGGATGACTTGGTTGATGAGGCTATCGCTGACGCTATCTCTCATGGGAAGCGGGTGCGTGGCGGTGAAGTTCGAGAACGCACACAACCTGATAAAGACTCACCCTAAAGGTTTCGAGGATGCGGTTAATGCGTCCGACGAATCGCGTGAGTTCGTGAGGGATGCTCTTAAGACTATAAATGAACTAGAGGAGATCATCGAGAGTGAATACTAGGACTATGACTCAGGGTTCGGGTTCTGCCTATGAACCAAGCCATGCCGGCCATTTTAGCACCGGAGGAAAACCGTTAAATCTAGCGGAGGTGTCTAGGAATGCTGGCCTTAAAACTAAAATAAAAATCCTCAAAGGCAAATGGCTGCTAGAGAGGAGCCAAGATGAAACTCGAATGCTTCGTGCGTTCAAGGAAACAGACCACGGTTTAACCGCCGAGGAGTTTGCGGAAAAATGGTAAGACTTTGCCCCTCCCTACCTCTCGCCAAATCCCGTTCCCCACGGGTGTTGATTGGTTCAATGGTTAAGGACAGTTGTTGAAACATGGGGAGGGGCATCTAATTTAAAATGTTTAACGAAGAGAGTATTAACCTATGGCTGGAATCCAATCGGCTGCTCGTAATCAGGGTCGATGATTGGGAGTCGTACAAAGCTCACAATCTGGCCGTTGCCAATGAGTTAAAGAAAGTTGAGTCAGAATACGCGCTTCTTCGATCAAAGCACAAAAAGGTACAGGCAAGGCTTGATAAGTTGTTAATAAGACAACGCAGACCAGATGACGGGTATAAGGTTCACGAGACACCTAAGCACCGGAACTGGTGTGGCCACACGGAAACTTTGTGGAACGGTGAATCATGGGAGGAGCAGTAATGGACGTAGACCTAATCAACAAGCTGATACTCGAACTTCAGATGGAAATGGGGAAGGAGCATAGCGATTACGTTCAAGCGTTGGAAGTTATACGGGCGCATATAAACACACCCGATAATGCACCAAAGATCGAGAAGCAAGGCGAGAGTACATACAGGTTAATCACATGAAAAACTCCAGAGCTAAAGGTGCGCTTAACGAGCGTAAGTGGGCAAGTATTTGTACTAACGAGGGGTACCCAGCACACCGCACCGCACAAGTGGCCGGTAACTACAATGCGATCAGCGAGGGAGTGCCTGATGTTATATGCGCGTCTCTGCCCCTGTTCCATTTCGAGGTCAAGGCTGGCGCGAGGCCGCACCTTTGGGATGCCGTAGATCAGGCTATTCGCGATAAAAAGACAGAACAGTTGGCCGTAGCTGCTCTGCACAAGGATCGGTGCAAGTGGTTAGTGGGAATGACGGCAGATGATTTTTTCAGAATGGTAAGAGGGGATCACTTATGAAAAAGAAGAAGACACCACCGAAGCCAAGGCCACCTCGCCAACTCAAGATTCTGAACTACACCTATAGAGTTAAGTTCGTGGAGATCACAGAGAAGGCGGCTGCCGAAGCATACGGGTGGTGCGACTATGACAACCAAACAATCGTGATCTGCAAGGATATGCCACCTCAAGCCATTGCAGACACATTCATTCACGAATCCATACACGCTTTAAATGCGGCACTAGGAATCAATTTTAACAAGGACGAGGATATAGCTAGAAAAGTAGGGACAGGAATATGCACACTATTCAAGGACAACAAGGCGGCGATGAAGTGGTGGATGAGTCTACTATGAATCTGCCAAAGGATTTCGGATACTTTACACTTTTAAGAATAGGAAAACTAAATGGAAATGAAAAAACCAGAATCACCAATATCAGAAAAAGAGATACCCCACCTGGGCCGAGCGGCAAGTGACATGGGGTACAGCAACGTGGATGAGTATATGGCGAACCTCTACCAGAGAATAACGCGATATGCCATTGAATGTGAGAAGTACAACAAGCAGGAGGCAAAAGAAGAAAAGTGAGTCAGGAACTAATAGCCAAATCAGCGGCAGATTTTTTCAATGTAGATTTAGCCGAACTCAAATCCCCATGCAGGAAAGACGCATTAGCTTGGCCGAGAAATATCTGTATCTATATAGCTCATGGAAAAGGCACTCCTAAAAGCACAATCGGGAGGTTTTGGAACAGGGATCGGACTGTTGTTTACAACTCTGTCAGAAGGGTGAATGAGAGGCTTGAGTCCTACCCGAAGAAGAGGATGGAGTATTCTAACTTTCTAAGATACTTGGAAACTCAAAAGAAGAAGAGGGAGTTGGGTATCTAATGAATTTGGCCGTAAAACTTAACGCAATGTTCATAATAGACTTAGTAGGTCTGCGTTCCTCATTGAGTGATGGGGTTGGCCAATACTTTGTGCGGCCGCACAGGTTGAGGAATAGAGCCAAGGGAGAGCCTTGGACGGGGCGTATAACGGGAGGTTTTGATTGCTTTCGCCTCCTGCCTTCTTTGAACACCTCGACCAACCAATTTAGGCATAGGCAGGATACACTATTAAGATGTGTTAGGGTTTTTGCGTTTACCCCTTCATACTCGCCTGTGCTGTTTTTTAACTGTTATGAAAGTTGATATAGGAGAGCTAACTAGAGTAGCCAACACACAAAAGAAGGTCGGTGCTAACGCCGAGTACAAATTCGTCATCCTCAAGGAAAACGGATTAGAGACAGGTTATATGTTTACCGACAGAGAATTGGAGGAGCCAAGGCGCAGAGCGTCAATAAACAAAGAGGATGCTCCAAAGAAACGTGGATTCTGGCAACGTGTATTTAAGAAGCGTTGAGCCAAGGGTATGTAAAGATTTTCCGCAAGGTATTGGATAATCCTAATGCCAGTAATCACATATTCCTAGCCGTCTGGAGCTACCTACTGCTCAAAGCGTCACACAAGCACTACGTCATGCGGATCGCTGGCGAGGATAGGACATTGAACCCCGGAGATATGGTGTGTAGTTGCCGTAAAGTTGCCGAGTTTTTTGGCATAAATAAGGACACGGTAAACAACATTTTTAACACAATGGAGAGGGATTCAATGATTAGACGCAAAATGTACGCAAGAAAGACAGTAATATCAGTAGTAAACTGGTCATCCTACCAAGAGGCGGCAGACACATCGCCGGACGCATCGTGGGACACATCGCCGGACACATCGCCGGACACTAACAAGAAGAAAGAAGAAAGAAGAGATATAGATGATAGTGCAAAGGAGGATGAAAATGACGGAACCTTGATTGCTTCTAGGGAAATAATGGATGAGTTCAACAAGCGAGCGGGGAAGCGTTACAAATCCCATGCAGGTAGCACTCACATTGCAACGATCCGTGCGCGGCTTACGGACGGGTACACGAAGGAAGAGCTGCTGGAGGTCATAGATCACAAGGTAGCGGAACTAAAAGGCACAGAGAACGATGCCAAGTGGCTTAACCCTACCTCCATGTTTCGTCCGCAGAACATCGAGCGGAACCTAGACTTCGCCAGATCACACCTCGACATGGAGGAGGCCAAGCTGGTTAGGGAGTACAACCAAGTCAAAACGACAATGGGCAATCTGGAAGCAGAAACGATTAAGAACAAGATAATGAAAATCAGAGAAAGGAAAGCAAAGAGAAATGGACGCACAGTTTTACAACCTTGAGGCAGAGCAGGGCTTGTTAGGTGTCTGCTTGCAGGGAGGCATACAGGAAACGATAGCAGCCGGAGTAGACGGAAGCTGGTTCTACGACCTCAAGCATCAACAGGTGTACGAGGTACTCGAAGGACTACACGAAAGAAACCAATCCACGGGAACCGGAAACACGATCCAAGAACTGCGGGAGAGAAACCTGCTGGACAAGATCGGCGGCCCGTCAGCCCTCACCTTTTGGGAAGACCAAGCACCAACCCGTCACAATGCTCCATATTGGCTCTCTAAGCTATTTACTTGCCGTGTACGCCGGATGACTAAGGCGAAGGCTGAAAACCTCATAGCGAGGCTCTCAGGGGCATCTACGGGCGAAATAGATTCCTTTGTCTCAGACCTTCAGAACCATGTCCTCGATTTGAAAGATCATGTTAGCAAAGTGGAAGATGAAACTCTAAAGGAAACGGTGGATGAAATCGTGGCCGAGATAGAGGAAAGATTTAAGAACAAGTCCTCAACTCCGTGGGGTATTCCCACCGGCTTTCTGCCCCTAGACAATGCCCTAGGTGGACTCAGAGATGGGTCGGTTTACATCATTGCTGGTAGACCAGGGCAGGGCAAGACAGCTATGGCTCTCAGTATAGCCCGTAACATCCTGATCGGAGGCAGCCCAGTAGGAATGTTTAGCCTAGAGATGACCAAGAAAGAACTCACCATGCGACTGATGGCAGCCCACGGTGATCTCAACATGATGGAGGTTTATCGTGGTCTACTAACCGAGAAGGAGTTCAAGAAACTTGGCAGATCGGTACAGGTGAAAATGTTCCCCCTACATTGCAACGATAGATCAGATTTAAACATCAACATCCTACGCTCAGAAGCTCGCAGATACGTCCAGAACTTCGGTTGCAGGGTAATCATTATCGACTACCTCCAGCTACTACAGGGAACAAGTGAGGCCAGACGGATGGGCAAGTACGAGGAAGTCAGCGAGATCAGTCGCAACCTCAAGACGATGGCCAATGAACTCAATGTTCCCATCATAGCCCTAGCGCAGCTCAACCGCGAACTGGAGAAGGGGGCCAGACGGAAACCACAACTCTCAGACTTACGAGGATCAGGCTCCATCGAACAGGACGCCGATACCGTAATGTTCCTACATGAACCAGAATCAGACGAGGAACCTGACTTTCTCAGCGGAACAAAGAGACTAAACCTTTATGTGGCAAAGAACAGAAACGGACAACCAAACATGGATATAGCTTTTGAGTTTAGAGCCGAATACACACGCTTCGATCCGATGTCTGCCTTGGATTGATGACTACGGAATCCGAATGCTGCTCTGCGCCATCATACAAATGGCCGTGGAAGACTATCGCCTAGCGAAACACCACGGAATCATCGTGAATGGCCAGATTGTTCCCACAAAAATGAAGAAACTTAAAAACATGGACACCGTCTCAGAGGTGACTTCCCTAATCAGCTTCTTCCACCAAGACGGACTAGAGCGACTCATAGAGGTCGGCGCACTCCAAGACGATCAAGGCAACCACCTAGACTCAGAAAATATTTTAAAAGCACTATGACAGATACAAACTACTACAGAAACCAACTCAAAACAGAAATGGGCAACGCAGCCCTCAACGAATCAATGTCCTGCATACTCTTGTTCGACAAAAAACAGCAGGATTACGGCAGTAAGAACATTGCCTCAACCGAAGATAAGGACATCAATATGCTCGGTGTAGCCATCCGTCTAAACGACAAGATACAACGCATGATGAACCTCCTTACAAAGCGGATCAAAGGTAAGGGAGAACCCAACAACGAATCCATCAAGGATAACGCCCGTGACATCCACAACTACGGCACAATCCTCGCCCTACTCGAACAGGATCAATGGAAGTGATATGAGTAACGAAAACAGAAAACAGTTCAGCGGGAACGGGGGCGCAAATACAGGGATGTTCCTTCGGGAAATGAATCCGGGCAAGGTCAAGATCAACGCGCCATTCTCAAATAAAACCAAAGCAACCAACCGGCAAAAACCAAGGAAGAGGAGGAAGTAAAATCGGAAACCTTCAGACACCTCATCAGACAGCAACTCAGACACTAATCAGACGCAGGATAACCAATGATTACGGGGGTTAAGTGACTCCTTAAACAAAAACCTCAGACAACTTTTCGGACAGTTATTCAGACACAAATCGGAAACCACGACACACAGATACACAGGAGACACAGGAAACGTAGATGGCTAGGATTACAAAAAAAGCAAGACTACAACAAGTTAAAGATGACCTAGAGGCAAATATCGCTAGGCAGAAAAACCGAAACTTAAACAGAGAGCGGGAAAGGAGACAACATGAGGAAGAACGGGAGTTATACTTGAACTGCTTAGAGGATATGGCGAAGTGTGCAGAAGAGTCTTTATCGCTTCATCTGTCGGGAGTTGCGGATGCTGTAAAAAGCCTATGTGTTTCCAATGCTGCTCTTATTTATGAGAGACGAAAACAAGCAAAGGCCACATTGCCACCAGACCCCCAGACCGCTAGGACGTTATGAATATAATCGAAAACAAGAACAGCAAAGCAAGCAAGGTCGGAGTTAGTTACCGAATGCGGGAAGATGCGAAAAATCAATTAGGTAAATTAGCGGCAAAGTACAATTTCACAGATACAACAATGTTGGAGA
>Ga0209232_1001232_pt1 | contig 14066 bp, 4 predicted proteins | sample ETNvirenome_2_60_FD_184066 | JGI IMG/M metagenome (GOLD analysis project Ga0209232, IMG submission 184066) | Marine viral communities from the Pacific Ocean - ETNP_2_60 (SPAdes) (version 2) | ecosystem: Environmental > Aquatic > Marine > Oceanic | place: Pacific Ocean | collected 2013-06-22
ACAAAATACATTAGTAAGACGTTTAATGTACCTTTCTACGAAAAGAGCAGCGCCTTATACAAAGTAAAGATTAAGATCGCGGGCCTCATCGTTACGGACGCCCAGCAGAATCAGCGGTTGGATGATTTACGTTCTGCGGCCGCGGAGGATTTTATTACATCGTATCTACCTGAATTCTATTCATTTTTACGAGACCAGAGTTACTTTGAATCACAAGCCGAGGGCGACATAGACCTTGCTATGAGCATTGTAGCTGAAATTAAAGACTCTATATTTGTAGAGTCCCGATACTTGCCACTCGTGCCCCCGCCAAACAGAACTGTTTTTATTCTTAGGTCGCGTTATGATTTTGATGCCAAAAGACAAGAACTTATAGACAACGAGCAAATGCCGTCCTATGAGTCAAACTTGGCTTTTTTCAACGACGAGCAAGGCATTTCAGGCGCCTCATCTGAAACAACACTGGTTGTTGGAACATTAGGTCAGCAGAACAATCTCCTGAATAATGGTCTCAAAATGTTTGATACACAGTATGCTGGCTTTGAAGGGCAGATAAATATTAACGTTGCCTTCGGCCCAATGCAGGTGATGGCTACTACGATCCTTAATATTTTAGTTACGTTATTATCTGAGCAACTGAAAATCCAGAGCCCAAGTTATGACTTTACTGAAGCTGATACAATTACGTTAATTTTTGGCAAAAAGGATAATAAGCTAGCGATATCAGGCATAAATTATCTTTTGGTAGAGCAATCAATCCAGAGTGAACCACTTAAGATTGGGTACTTTTCTATAATTAAAAACAATAATATGCTCAAAGATCCCCTGCTTTTGGCGATCTTGAGAAATTACAGAAACCTTCTCAGATCATTCCAAGATTTCTTTGACACCGGATCACCATTTTCTTTCTTTGATTTCGTGAACGATCCGTCAGTGCGTGACTCCTTAGCAATCACCGGTGAAGTATTTGAAAACTTTCAGATCCAGCCCAAGAAGGATATGACCAATGAACTGCTAAAAGTAGCTAATGAATTTGGTCTAATAGACGTCAAGAACGTTGACGAACTTGAAAAGGGGTTTAAGGACTACTTCACTTCAGAGGAATTTCAAGAACTTAAATCAAAAGTCGCCGATAACCCAGAAGTATTTAAAAGAGTTTTCGCTGCCCAAAAGGTCAAAGCATTAACCACCGGCGTGGAAATCACCAAGGTTATAGGGAACGTTCTTGAGCAAGGGCCTTTGGGTCTCATTGAAAAGGCAAATCCTCGGGTCGCCTACATATTGCGCCAATTTGGAATTGATGCCATTGCCCGCGAAGCTTTTTTGTGCTTGACCTTCGGTGCCTCGGCCTCTTTGGGGCGCGTAAATAAAGCCGTCCAAAACTCGCTAGTCAAGGCCGCAGCATCAGTTTATTACCCCCCGGACCTTCCCAAGCGCGCCCCAATTGAACTACCAGAGATTGATTTTGAGCAATTTAAGCCATTCACAATATCTGGAGATCTATGGAGACAGATTGAGAAGGCTATCATTGATGCGATACAACAACTGGTTCTTGAGGTAATTGGGCAATTGGCAGATCTTTTGAAAGAAAACTGCGATCTCACAACTCCTCGGTCAAGTGATTACGGAGCGAATGATTTAACCACCTTTATTAATACCAACCCTATGGATGACCTACTGCCAAATGTAGGAGCAACATCCCAATTAGATCAACTTTCGGGGAAGAATGGGCTAACAACACAGCAAACATTAGATTACCTGAGCGCCCTATCATCAATTCTAAGCTCAATTGATATATGTATTCTGTTCCTCAACCCAACAGACGCCTCCGATGATCTTTTAAATTCTATATTAGAGTTCAATGCGGGGTATGGAGTAGCAGCCGTGTCCAACAGACTAAACACTTACAGCAATATTCTTGGCTTCTTTTCTGATCTCGCTGCTACCGTTGACGTAACAGATCTTTGCAATGAGATAGCTAACGAGCTTTATGCCACCAACCAAGATAATGTGTGTTTAGACGGAGCTTTAGACAATGATAATATTGACGCTCTATTGGACTTAATAGAAAATGGACTGCAAGTCAATCCACCTGAGTTTAATTTAGATTGTCCAGAGGGTGAATTTGTAGATCCCACAGTCTCTAAATCAATTCCAGAAACATTTAACGTTTTAGCAGAGACAGTCCAGTTGCAATTTATTGCCTCTGGTGATTCTGTAAGAGAAATACTTCTTGAGCCTGTACAGAAAAATCAATCCTTTATGCTTGACAACATTAGACAAGTGCCTGGTGTTGATCTGGAAGGCGACCCTATTAACGCAGAGGTCCTGGGTAAGGTTGTTGAAGTATTAAATGATATGAGCGCTGGCTTTACTGATTTTGAAGCCAAACTGGCGGCCAACTGTGATGTAAACTTAGCACGCCTTTTAGGCACCGATCAAGCCGCAGCAGCGGCGTCTATGGGCTCTGTCGCCACAGCGCTCTCCTCATCTCTTACTGATCCGGCCTTCAAACAGGCAATTGAAAATCTTGCCAATAACATTGGCGCGCTGGATGATCCAGCCAGCGTTGGCAACCCTGTATTTACATCATACCGGTTCAACCAAAGTTTTATTAATGATCTGCGGAACTACATCATACCAGAGGACTTTATGTATGATCCCGCGACCCTCTCAACTGTCACGCCTAACTTCTACAGCACAACCGTGGAAACAAACGGCGGTCCAACTGAGTATCGCGATCTAAACCTATTTTTTATATTTGGAGATCCATCTGATGTTTATGAGCCTCCTGTTTTTGAGACGCTGGTTACCTCTTCTACCACCGCTTCCGCGGGAAGGCACTTTCACTTAGATGTGAACCCCTTCAACAGAGTCACCGGTGATTTTGCGCATCACGATCACGATGACGACATCAACGGCGACGGCGTGCATGATACTGAAAGCGGAGCATTCATAGAGGGACACATACACCCCGGCACCCCGAACCTAGGCCCCGCGACCTTGGAAAGACCAATAGTTTCGGAAGACCCATTTGATCAGCCGGTCCAAGCACAAGATATCCTTGGTCCTCCAGAAGTACTGCCTCCAGGCACTCCAGCTCCCAATGTGGTGCCTAACAGCCTAAAGATAATATACCCCAGGTTTGATAGCGAAGCGCCGCAGTTAAGTATTGACTTCAATATAGAAAAGTTCTTCGCGAATCAAGCTGAGGATGAAGTCCTGGGTGGCACTAAGGATGCAACTTTAGCAGAGCAATTGCAGGCCAGCCTCAACTCTACCATGGGAAACACAGAAAACGTATTTGTGCAAAAGTTTGCTGCTCCAATCATCGCAGGTCTCACCGCACCAACGTTAGATGAGGAGTTGGCAGTCTATTATGAAGACTATCCCCGCGTCTATAATCAGCTTGTGGATAACATGTTTGAGTACGTTTTAGACAATGGTATCTTTGACGCTGCAACGTTGCAATCTTTAAACTTTTTCTCACTTAACGAGAACTGCCCCCCTAGCGAGCTTGGAGATTTTCTGGACGTCCAGGGTATCATTGATCAAATGATTGAAGAATATAAAGAAGCTGCCTGCAGTGGCGAGGACGTACCGCTAAGTTCTAAGATTAGAAACTCAATCAAATACGGCATGTATTTGATGCTGATTCAGATACACATTGCTGAGGTTTTGATGAAAAACATCTTTGTAATGTCTGCTTACACAATAGACAGCTTGCTCAACAAAGATAGTGTGGTGTTTGCGTTTATCCGCGGCCAAATCCTTCAGTCACTTCTGGCTTATTTTGACAATGTGCAAGTCTATGCAGAGAACACCATCCGCCAAGACTTGACGGCATATTTTAATCTTAAGATCCAGAGACCACAGATCGTCCAGCAGGGTGGCATACTTTATACCGATGGCAGTATGGCTATTCCGGAAGGAACGCAGTTCTCGGTCACCGGCCCTAGTGAATTGACATTTTATGGTTTTGACGAGTTGTTAGACTTCCTAATTACGGATCGTATTGAAAGAAGTCGTACAGCCATTAACAACGCTTTACGCAAATCACTGACCCGATATTCTAATCCTCTATCGTTTGATGAAGCATTATTGCGTTCCATTCCAGGAGTCACGGTACCGTATGACACGAAGGCGGCTGTAGAGCAAGCACTTGCCAACATGACCGACGCGACGTCAGAAATTCTGCAGATTCCGCAGACCGGAATCATAATGACTAAGAAAATTGAAGATATCCCTATTGATGGTGTTGAGCGGCGTTTCTTTAAACTTTGGTATAAAAAAGATACCGAAGTTTATTTGCTATTAAACATTGGGGTCAGAACTGCTGGTACGATTATGGTTCAGGATGCTGCCGGTCTTGCTCAACAACAGGACAGTATTCTGGAGTTCACACCCCCATAGGAGATTATTATGGCGACACAAACATATAGAGTCGGATACTACATAACAAAAAACGAAGCGCGGGACATTATTTCCGACGCACATACGACGCATGGGCTACCGCTAACGGAGACCGAATTGGGCCTCAACCCCACGATCAATACGTCGGACGACACCCTAGGTTCACTCCAGGGGTACTCCTCTTCGCCAAGCGCGTTCGAGGGCACCCGTGAAACTGTTGATGATGGGGACCTTGGCAATGCCGGCAGCGCTCGGCGTGCCGAATGGGTGGATTTCCTCACGCAAATGAATGACACCATTAATCGCGCCATAGATATCTATACAAACATCCAACCAGAATTCAAAGAAGCATTTTTTCCTGAAATACTCAATGATCGATTATATGATGTGGCCGAAGATTTTCAAATAAATAATGTGAGTGCTTTTCTTGACGCTCCACGAGGCCAAGCAGAAAGGTTTATGTGGAATCAGGACACCGCCTCTGGCATGAGTTGGACGGTTAGAAATACAATTTTCCTGTATCAAGCTCTTTTGGGTGATATAAATTATAACCCGTTTCCAACCGACCCAGGTCTCACTTTTATTGATGGAGTCCTTGGTAGGTGGAGCATCTACCGCGTGAGTAGCTTGTTGTTCGTCATCAATCGCGAATTGGATCTGCGCGAGGCCGCCGCCCTGGCCGCGGAAGATTTCCAGAATACAGTCTTAGAAACTTTTGGTTTAGACTACGACGCCGGCGATGTCAATTATCTTTTAGGCAATCCAAATTATTCAAGGTTTTTCTCATCAACGTTTGATGCGGATACCATCTCGTTGATTCCGCTGATCTACAATTTCTATTTAACATCCCAGTATTTTCCTAGAATGAATGAAGCGTTTGAATTACCCAAAGACAGGGCGTTAGATATTATTCTGTCCACGATCGCCAACGATGGCAATTTTAATTCTCAACCCGACTTTTCCCGCGGAGCAGCTGACAATGCAATTGCTAGTTCCACCGGACAAGATCAAACCGCAGCATTTAACTCCGCTGCCCGAGACTTTATTCTCAAAATGTTAATTAAGACACCTATCGATATACTGAAGGGTGTTGTAGAATTAGCGGATCCACATGTCGCTATATCCAAAAATATTAAAGTTGCAACCGGGTTTGCATTCAATAACCTTGCACAAGTAATGGACACAGCTGGCATTCCCGAGGCGCTCAATACAGCAATCAGGGAGGGATCCTTGGGCGCCCTTGATCCAACACTGAACGGCGAAGACCTTACGAAACTGCTGCTCTGCTTAGTTGATCTAGGGCTTGAGGAGACTTTGAACCTAACCGCAGATCTTCTGGACGGTGTCCCTGGTAATAACTCCCCGGTACCGCCGCCTAATTTCTTGCCGAACGTTTCTATAGATGGTATTGACTTTACAGGAACTATCTCAGGAATGCTTATGATGCCTCCGAGTCCGTTGGGTATCATTTATTTGCTGTTGGAACTACTTAAAAATGAAATTACAAATCAGAACGAGAATGTTGTTAACATGAGCGCCGAAAGTGCTAACGCAAACGAATGTAACGACAACGAATCTGAAACGGAGGAAACATAGAGTGCCGTCTGGATTATCCCCAAAATTACCTTTAACGACCAGCGATGTGTTTGGGGCCTATAACCTCAACACCACATTTCAAGAAGTTGCAAAGCAAAATCTCCAAATGCTTGTCTTAACAATGCCCGGAGAGCGAATGATGGACGTCAACTTTGGCGTTGGCCTTAGACGGTACCTATTTGAAAACAACGGAACCAACACATATACAAATATTGAGGCCTCAATCAGGGACCAGGTGGCACGCTATCTACCTTACATTAGTATTGACGATGTTAGGTTTCAGATTCCTGAAAACAACCCCGATCTGTTCCCGCACAATTTATCAGTTTCAATATTGTTCACGATTTTGCCTTTGCAATTGTCCACTGCGCTGCAAATTGATGTGGATCAACCTATTTAGAGATATAGATTATGGCCAAAAAACTACAACCAATTGATTATACTAGCCGCGACTTTGATTCTATTCGTAAAGATTTAGAAAATTACGCGAAAAGATACTATCCTGATACATATAAAGACTTTAACCAAGCATCGTTTGGATCTTTAATGTTGGATACTGTATCCTACATTGGCGATATTCTGTCGTTCTATCTGGACTATCAGACAAATGAGTCGTTTTTAGAGACCTCCATAGAATACAACAATGTTGTTCGTCTGGCCCGCCAGATGGGCTTCAAGTTGAACACGAGCCCATCGTCCTTCGGTCTGCTCACATTCTATATTCAGGTGCCATCAAATGCATCCACAGCAGGTCCAGATCTTAGCTATGCCCCTGTGCTCCGCGCCGGATCGCAGTTTTCGTCTACAGGTGGTGGACTTTATACGCTTCTAGAGGATGTGGATTTTGGGATCTCCACAAACCAGGTTGTGGTGGGCACGGTTGACACTTCAACGGGCAATCCCACGAACTTTGTTATTCGCGCTCAAGGACGAGCGGTCTCCGGGCGCACACTCTTTAAAGAGGTTGATATTGGCTCCTTTGAGAGATTCCTTAGAGTAAACCTACAAAATTCTAGGGTCGCTGAAGTCCTGTCAGTGACTGATTCCGAGGGCCATGAGTACGTAGAAGTAGACCACTTATCACAAAACGTCATCTATAAGGCGATCAGGAACACAAACACATCCACCAACTCCACGGTCAGAAACATTCTTAAGGCTGTCCCTGTCGCACGCCGATTCACCGTAGAGCACCAAGGAGATCAGACTTATCTGCAGTTTGGATATGGTTCGGACTCTGAGCTGCTGTCCGAATCTTTTGTAAATCCAAGCAACCTTGTTCTTCAGCTTAACGGAAGAGACTACATCACCGACGCTGATTTTGATCCAACAAACCTAATCAGCACTGATAAGTTTGGTATAGCACCAGCTAATACTACTCTTCGTATCGGCTATAGAGTCAACCTAACACAAGATGTAAACGCTGCGGTTAATACAATCACCAGTGTAAGCAGTCCCCTGTTTAGGTTTGCCTCACAGGGCTCACTGTCTTCTACGATTAGGAGCACTGTTATTTCATCCCTGGAAGTTCTGAACGAAGAGCCGTTTGTTGGTGATGTTTCCCTGCCGTCGTCTGAGGAAATTAAACAGAGAGTTTTTGGCTTTTATGCTACACAAAACAGAGCCGTCACATCTCAAGACTATCAATCAATCTGTTATGCGATGCCAGCTAATTTTGGCGCAGTTAAAAGAGCAGCAGTGGTTAGGGATTTTGATGAGTTCAGGAGAAATCTAAATATTTATATCATCTCCGAGGATACCAGCGGCAAACTTGTGGTTCCGAATGCAACTCTTAAAAATAACTTAAGAAATTGGCTCCTACAGTATAAAGTTATAAATGATACAATTGATATTCTGGACGCACAGATTGTTAACTTTGGTATCAATTACCAGGTAGCCATTGACCTAAACGTTAACAGGTTTACGGTTATCAACCGCGCAAATATAGCATTGAGAGATTTTCTTGCCCAGAATCGTTACGACATTGGAGAATCTATTTTGATCACGGACTTCTACAAGGTGTTACAGAAAGTCCCAGGAGTCATTGATGTGGTGGATCTAGAAATTGTAGATAGAGTCGGCGCCGCCTATTCCAATTCGTCGTTTAGTTTTGAGGAGAATTTATCCTCCGATGGTCGTCGTATTGAAGGTCAAGACAACGCTGTCTTTGAGCTTAAGTTTGCGAACGTTGATATTAAGGGAGCGATTAGATAATGGCAATCCTAAGATATACAGCCAGCGCAGATACTACTATCACCAACGCTTTTGAGGCTGACCTGACTACCAGAGGCACTGGGTCTAATATGGGCTATGCTGATTCTTTAGAAGTGTTCTCCATTTATGGTCAAGAGTCTGGCTCTACAACAGGACAGTCGCAAGAGTTGTCAAGAATTTTAATTCAGTTCCCAATTGATGCAATAAAGTCTGACAGAACTGCTGGTAAGATTGCCGGATCTGGATCGGTGGGTTTCTATCTTAAGATGTTCAATGCAGAACATCCCTTTACATTGCCACAAAACTTTAATCTCGTCGTAGCACCGGTTTCACGGTCATGGAACGAGGGTGATGGCCTGGATATGGATAATTACCAGGATCTTGGCACATCTAACTGGGGTAAAGCCAACGACTCAACAGACTGGACCTCAATCGGAGGAGACTACCGCACCGGCTCAAACTATAATGCGTCGTTCCCGCTTGGATTTGAAGATCTTGAGTTAGATGTTAGCGATGTCGTAGAATCATGGATCGCCGGATCTGACCCGGCCTTTGCTAGCAATTACGGATTTGGAGTACGACTGACAGCTAGCCAAGAGGCATATTTTTCCAGCTCAACCGGTGCGGATACATCGGTGCTTATTAATAATCTTGATGGAGCAACACAGTCTTATTACACGAAAAAGTTCTTCGCCCGGTCATCAGAGTTTTTCTTCAAGCGACCTGTCATTGAAGCACGTTTTGATGATAGACTTTTGGATGATAGAGAAAACTTTTATTACTCTAGCTCCCGAGCACCAGCTGCAGAAAACCTCTATAATCTCTATTTCTACAATTATGTTCGTGGCCAGTTGCGGGATCTCCCCGGCATCGGCGCGGCCTCGTTATATGTATCCTTCTATTCCAGTTCCAATGGCTCACCGGCCGGTGGTAAAATATCCATACCGCTGGGTGGAGGTACCGTTTCGGACAATCACCTGAACACAACGGCTAGCCATGTGAGCACGGGAATCTATTCATGTTCTGTGGCGCTTACAGCAGCCACAACTGCACTCCAAGAGATTAATGATGTGTGGCATAAGTCCGGGGTAGAATATTTCACTGGCTCTTTCTTCCCAGAGGCCATACCGACATATGATAGCGCGCCTACGTTTAACCGTGTTACCGCTTGCAAGAACCTCAAGAAGATTTATTCCCGAAAGGATAATGCTAGATTTAGATTCTTTGTTCGGGATAGAAACTGGTCACCAACGATTTATACTGTTGCGACTGCCAACAATCCTACGGATATTATCCCGAGCGCATCGTTTAGTATTACTCGCGTGACTGATGACCTTGTAGCCATTCCATATGGCACAGGTTCAAACTTTAGCACATTCTTATCGTATGATAAGGAAGGCAACTATTTTGATTTGGATATTTCGCTCCTAGAAGCTGATTACATGTATGAACTAAAATTATCGTATTATAATGACAGCATAGGAGATTGGCAAGAGCAACCACAGACGTTCAAATTTAGAGTTGAAGAATAATTAGAACATGAGCATCAAAAAGTATTTTGAAGTAGCCGAGGGTATCAAGGCTCTTTCGGGTAAAACAGCAGAGGAGATCGGCGGTGTCGTTGAATCTGTTGGATATCACCAACAAGACATTATTGAAGAGGAGAGATTCATCCCCCGGGTGGACTTCTCCAAGCCAGAGAACTTTGCCCGCTATGGTTCGGCTGTAGAATACTATGATCAAGCTCTTAAAAGAATTTATAACGAATACCCCTACGATGGATCTCTTAGAGAACGACTAGAGTGGGAGAATGAGTCAACATACATTGATCTATATGTGTTTAACAATCTGTATCCGCGCACAAACGGATATGTTATTATCTCTGCTGACGGCTGGGGAACACAATCAAGCGAAGCTTCAGGCTACGGGTTACCAGCCTCTGAAGAATATATCTTTGTTAAAGGCGGCCCTAATCCTAATCCAGATGGGATGTCGCCCAAATCTACGAACTTTACTGGTTCCAATTACTATGAGCCGTCCAAAAATCGTGGATCAAACTTAGAATTTGATTTAACTACGCAGGGCGCCTCGCTTGAATTTTGGCTGAACAAGTCTGAATTTATTACAACTTTAACCGAAAAAGAGGTTTTATTTGACTTATGGAACGGCGCCGCGTCCTCTTCCGCTGATTATCTTCGTATGACGCTAGAGATTACTGGCGCCGCAGACGGGACGGACCCATTCCTACTTACAGTGCAATCGGGCACCGCCGGCTTCTATCAACAGTCGTTAGCCGACTCATCCATTACAACTAGCTCTGTCGCAGACGGAAATTGGCATCACTACGCTGTAACAATGAAGGCGGCATCGGCCGGCGTTACCACAAGATTTTATGTGGACGGTGGTCTTAACAACGAGCAAGTCCTTGGTGCGGCCACTATCAATGACACAGACAGCTCTAGTTTGCGTGCATATATAGGGGCGCTTATCGCTGCCCCTTCGGGAACCGCTGCCTCTGCCGGAGCCGGAAAGCTTTCGGGCTCCTTGGATGAGCTAAGATACTGGAAAACGCAGAGAAGCTCACAAGAGATTGGGCGTTTTTGGTTTACACAAGTGGGTGGTGGCGTTAACACCGACCCAACCCCATTTACGAATAACGATGTGTCAGCTAATATTGACCTGGGTGTGTACTTCAAGTTTAACGAAGGAATCACCGGCGTTGCAGCCACAGATAGTGTGGTCTTGGATTACTCCGGTCGCTTCTCTAATGGTGCATGGACAGGCTATGATTCCAGCTCCCGAAACACTGGTTCGGCCATCGTGCTGTCTAATGCGGCCATCAAGGAGTACAAGGATCCTATTATTTATCCTGCACATCCAGACGTCGTTACGTTAGCCGCAAATCTGGAAACTTCTGGATCAGATTATGATGTCAACAATAATGCATCTATCTACAATTCAATCCCGTCCTGGATTACAGAAGTTGATGCTGAGGGCCCGAAAAACACAAAGTATCTCACACAAATCATTTCCAGCTATTTTGACACTCTTCAGCTTCAGATTGAAAGTCTCAACACGCTCAAAAATGTAGAATACCCTAGTGGAAGCAATAAGCCGCTGCCTTTTGCCGAAAGACTCCTGAACTCGTATGGGTTCGTTGCACCAGAGATCTTTATTGATGCAGACGTTTTAGAGCAGCTAGCTGATAGAAGTGAAGATCGTGTGTACGAGAAGTCGCTGCATGATGTCAAAAACACCATCTACCAGAACATCTACAACAATCTAAATTATATCTACAAGTCTAAAGGCACAGTAAAGGCTTTTAGAAACTTAATTCGTTGTTTTGGCATTGACGATGAGCTAGTCAAGCTCAACATGTATGCAGACAATGTAGAATATGAAATGCGCAACAATCGTCGTAATGTTGTGGTGGGTGATAAGTTTGTTAACTTTAATACCACCACGAACATGAACGCGAATGTTTATAACTACAAAGATAGTACTAACGCTAATTCGGTGGGCTTTGTCACAGCCAGCTCGGCTCTGAACGGAGGCTATGCAACAACTCTAGAAGCAGAGATATTGTTTCCGCTTAAGTTATCGGAGGCGTCGCTTGGGTACGTAAATACAAATGTTATCAGTGCTTCACTGTTTGGTATCCACGGCGCCGAGTCTGGGACAGAAACATCCTGGGCCGCTTCGGATGCAGTAAACTTCCAGGTCTTCGCCGTTCGCGACGAACTTGAGTCTAACAATGTAACCTTTGTGCTCACGGGTACAACAGGCGGCTTCGTACCAGAAATAAAGTCGTCTCTTTATGAGGACGTATATAACAATACGAGATGGAATCTCTCAGTCAGGATCAGACCAGAACAATACCCGCTTACGGGCTTAGTGGATGGCACAAATTCAAATTATGTGGTTGAGCTTCACGGTGTTCAAGCTGAAGCTGGCGAAATTTTAGAGGAGTTCACAGTTTCTGGTACAGTGAGCAGTCCCCCAGCAGACTTTACAATTGACAATAAGAGAATATTTGTTGGCGCACACAGAACTAACTTTACGGGAGCTGTCTTACAACAGAGTGATGTAAAGGTTAATGCTTGTAGATATTGGTTGGATTTTGTAGATGACGAAGCTTTGAAGGGACATTTGCTAGATACTGATAACTTCGGTACCTCACAGCCTCATCTGTATGCTTACGAGTTTAATCCGTCTGCCTCGTATGGCGACATAACAGCGTTTGACACGCTCGTATTTAACTGGGAGTTCCTGACAAATACTGGATCCAATGGTAGTGGTCAGTTCATAGTTGATGATCTAAGTTCCGGCTCGGCGACTGAAACCCGGTTTGGAACTCTAGGAAATATCCTCAACAAGCAGTATACTGCCCGTGGTGATTTCTTTAACTCCAACTCCACTGCCCCTATAGATAAAGACTTTGTAGTTTCATCTAAGTTGAATCTCCCTGAAAACATACAGTCTCAAGATATGGTGCGAGTGCTAAGTACCGAAGATCAGGATGTTTTCCCCAATACAGAGTCCAGACCAATAAACTACTTCTTCGCATTTGAGAAGAGTATGTATCAGACTATCTCGGAAGAGATCCTCAACTATTTTGCTAATCTAAAGGATTTGAACAACCTGATAGGAGATCCAGTTGAGTCCTATCGCCCAGAGTATAAGCAACTTAAGTTCCTTAGATCTAAGTTCTTTGAAAAAGTCGCCAACCAAGAGTTGGATTTTGATAGATTCTACGAGTTCTATAAATGGTTTGATTCAGCTCTATCGGTAATGCTCAACCAGCTAGTTCCTGCGTCTGCTGATTTCGCCGAGAACGTACGCACCATGATTGAGGATCATGTTCTTGAGAGGTCTAAGTATCAAAGAAAATTCCCATTCCTTCAAAGGCAGGGTGCTACTGATGTCACGGCGTTTATTACTGGGTCAAACGGCGGTGGAGAAACGGACACCAGCCCAGATGATTTCCCAGCAGGGACTGCTTTCTTCTCCAACCGCGCGTTAACCAAGAGACAGATTGGTTCGTCCAACTATGTACAGACTAAAAAATACAGATTCTTAAACGCGCCCCTTGAAAATGACAATGCTCATTTGCCATGGCAAAGATACCTCCGCGAGGAGGAGCCTGGGACACCCGACCGGTCTGGTATTTTAACTGCTGTTGAATCTGGGTATAGAAGAATGGCAGGTTCCCCGGTCAAGATGTCCCTTGAAGGTCAAGGCCCTGTCGGTGGTGTAGCCAGACACCAAAACAATAGACCCAACTTTACATTTGAGGCAACCCACCCATACGGCCCACTAATTGAGGACTCAAACATCCCCATTAACATCATGTTATCTTTTGATACGGATGTGGAACAACTTATTGAGACACCGGATGTATATTACCCCACCCTCAAGCAACGACTTGGTTTTGGTCTAAACCCATCAATTAACGATACTAACAACGATACTAAACTGGCATTTGATGGAAATATGTATGCTCCGTTTAGTTTGTACAGTTCATCCGTGGACAGTACATATAATTCTACGATTGCTTCAGATTACAAGAGCGACGTCACGATTACGAATCTTCATAATGACTTTGTAGACAACACAGATGTCCCTCTGCAGGGCCCATTTGCTGAAAAGTTTGTGGGAGGAAGGTTCTACAGGCACACAGAAATTAATGACGGGACGGACACCAGAACCTCCCGCGCCGAGGGCTTTAGAATTCTGATGGGCCTTGATGCTGGTAGTGTAGCAAAAGCCCCTCCTGGTGCAGCTGGAGCACTGGGCATTGTACCACCGAACTATCCCTTTAAAACTTCACCATCAGGGTCCGCACC
>Ga0209232_1001233_pt1 | contig 14063 bp, 21 predicted proteins | sample ETNvirenome_2_60_FD_184066 | JGI IMG/M metagenome (GOLD analysis project Ga0209232, IMG submission 184066) | Marine viral communities from the Pacific Ocean - ETNP_2_60 (SPAdes) (version 2) | ecosystem: Environmental > Aquatic > Marine > Oceanic | place: Pacific Ocean | collected 2013-06-22
TAAAGCAGTTGCAAAAAAGCAAGAGTCAAACGTAGTTGAGTTTGACATGTCTGTGTTAGAAGCAGACGCCAGTGTTGGATTTGAAAACATTGGTCAGGAAGACCTAGCACTTCCGTTTCTAAAGGTATTGTCTGGTAACGATCCCGTTCTGGATGACCGAAACTTCAAAGGCCGTAAGGGGGATATTTACAATACGGTCACCGGAGAATGTTTTGACGGCGAGAAAGGTATCAAGGTCATACCGTGTGCCTATCAACGTCGCTTCATTCAATGGGCACCACGAGGACAGGGCAGCGGCGCTCCGGTTGCAATGTTCTCACCGGATGAAGAGCGTCCGGAAACAGAGCGTTCGCCTGACGACAACAAAGATTACGTTAAAGGCGGCGAAGGCGATTACATCGAAGAAACGCATCAGCACTTTGTGTTGCTTGTAAACGACGATGGTGCAGCCGAAACTGCTCTGATTGCTATGAAGTCTACGCAGCTTAAAAAGTCGCGTAAATGGAACAGCATGATGATGAGCAGACAAATACAAGGTAAGAACGGACCGTTTACTCCGCCACGCTTTGGCTTTGTCTACAACCTCAAGACTACCTTTGAGGAAAATAGCAAGGGCTCATGGCATGGTTGGGAGATGTCCGTTGAAGGACCTACACCAAATCTCGATCTTTATAATCGAGCTAAGGAGTTCGCAAACAGCATCACAGCGGGTGACGTTGTTGTCAAACATACGAACGATGAAGCGGGTAGCAAAGACGCACCGTTCTAATCATCACGCGGCGGGGCATTAGCCCCGTCGCTCTCGTATGGGGGCAGTAATGGAAATCAAGAAGTTTGCGTCCATATTTGATGGACTGAAAGAAGCCTATGGCTACTTCAAAATAGAGAAGACCGGTTCGAACGGTAAGGCTCAAGGTAAGGCGGGGGTTACACGCGAACCTCGGACCCCGGAGCTTTGGCAAAACCACTTGCTTGGTAAAGGAACGGGGCTCGGTATTATACCGATCAACGAGGATAATAATTGTAAGTGGGGCTGTATAGATATTGACCAGTATCCGCTCGACCACAAATTGCTTGTCGAGAAGATCCGACGGTTAAAACTACCATTGATAGTGTGCCGCTCAAAGTCAGGCGGAGCGCACTGCTTTTTATTTGCTACCGAATGGGTAGAAGCACGGGACATGCAGAAAGCACTGCAACATATGTCCGCGGCTCTCGGCTATGGTGAAAGCGAGATATTTCCAAAGCAAGTCAAGCTGCACTTGGACAGAGGTGACGTAGGTAATTTTCTAAACTTACCTTACTACGATGCAGAGAATGGTTTGCGATATGCTTTTCTGGATGACGGTACGTCGGCATCTATAGACGAGTTTTACGAACTGTACGATAAATTTGTACAGACGCCGGAAGAGGTGGTTAAGCTACAAGTCATGAGTAGTGGAGAAACAGATCTGCTACAGGACGGACCACCCTGCTTACAGATACTTTGTAGGTCTAAAATTAGCGAAGGTGGCAGAAATAACGGCTTGTTCAACATTGGCGTATACTTACGCAAAGCTTTTCCAGATAGTTGGGAATCAGAAATACTACAGTACAATATGGAGTACCTTTCTCCGCCCTTGCCGTTGCCAGAGGTAAACGTGGTAGCCAAGCAAGTTGCGCGGAAGGACTACGCTTTTAAGTGTTCAGACGCCCCAATCAACGCGCATTGCAACAAGGATCTATGTCGTACAAGGAAACACGGCATAGGAGCCGCTGTAAGCGGGGCTACAATCGCGAACCTACGAAAATACAACTCAGTACCGCCTGTGTGGTTTATGGACGTTAACGGAGAGCCTCTGGAGCTAGACACGGAAGCGTTGATGAACCAGTTACAATTTCAGAAAGCTTGCATGGAACAACTGAACTTTATGCCACGGTCTATGGCGAAGCAACAATGGGAAAGCCGGATCAGTACACTGCTTACAGAAATGAAAGATAACGAAAGCGCAATCATTGAGGTGGCGCAAGACGCAAGCATCAGCGGTCAGTTCTACGATTACCTTGAAGAGTTCTGTCGTCATCAGCAACAGGCACAAGATAAAGAAGAAATATTATTGCGTCGCCCTTGGACAGACGAAGATTCAGACATAACCTTCTTCAGATTAAAAGATTTTGAAGGGTTTCTTCGCAAAAACAAATTTTTCGAGTATAAGTCTCACAAGATAGCGCAACGCCTACGGGATATAAATGGCGAGAGTGTTGTTTTGAAAATTAAAGGGAGGGCCGTAAGAGTGTGGCAGATACCATCTTTTGAAAGCGCAGACATGGACTTCACAGTCCCACAGTTTGGATCACAAGGGGAGGCTCCGTTTTGACCGAAGAACGTAATCAGGAAATCGTGCGACTGATAGATCAACAACGCATGACCAAAACAGCCGTTGCAAAACGTTACAACGTCTCGAAACAACGTGTGCAACAAATATACAAACGGGAGAAAGCAAGAAATGTTGAGGATATTCGGACCGCCGGGGACAGGGAAAACAACGACGCTACTTAATATGGTGGACGATGCTCTGGCTAGTGGTGTACATCCGCACCGTATAGCCTTTCTCGCTTTTACCAAGAAGGCCGCCACAGAGGCCAAGGAACGCGCCGCACATAGGTTTAACCTCGATCCTAAGAAAGACTTAATGTTTTTCCGTACACTGCACTCACTGGCGCTTACAATGACTGACATACGCCCAGAACAGGTTATGCAGTCAGAAAACTACAGGGAGTTAAGTAGGGCTATTGGTATCAGCCTCAACGAAGCCAAGGTTGTAAACTATGACAACGATCTGACCGACATGGTTACAAACTCGGACCCGTTGTTGGGTTTGATTAACCTTACGCGTTTAAAAAAGTCTGACCTCCGCAAAGAATATAACAACAGTAATATCGAAGAAGACTGGAACACGGTAAAATATGTGGACGAATGCTTACGCGAATACAAAACAAAGTTGGGACTGTACGATTTTACAGATATGCTTCAGGAGTTTGTTAATCAGTCCGCAAAGTATTGCCCTCAGTTTGACATATGCTTTCTGGACGAGGCGCAGGATCTTAGCGCATTACAGTGGGACATTGCTCATATACTAGATGACAACTCTGACCGTATGTATGCGGCCGGTGACGATGACCAAGCTATCTACAGATGGGCAGGGGCAGACGTAGACCAATTCATTAATCTACCGGGCGGATCTGAGACGCTCAGTAAATCTTACCGCGTACCGCGTCAGGTTCATCAGATAGCAGAAGGTGTGGTGCGTCGCATAACGAGGCGATTTCCTAAGAGGTATGAACCCAAGGACGAGCCCGGAAATGTGACGCGGATTGATACTATCACCGGTCTGGACATGTCGCAAGGCACTTGGCTCATTTTATCGCAAGCCGGATACCAATTAAATCCAGTAGCCGCCGATCTACGATCTAGCGGTTACCTGTTCAACTATCGCGGCCACCGGTCCATATCCGAAAAGATAAGCGAAGCTGTCAACGGTTGGGAGCAAATGCGTCAGGGCAAAGAAATAACGGGTGATGTAGCCAGAAAGATTTACAGCTTCATGTCAATTGGTGACCGAGTCAAAAGAGGGTTTAAAAAACTGCCCAGTCTACAAGATGACGATTTGGTAAGTATGGCTGACCTAACTGACCGACATGGTTTGCTTGCCACGGACGATATGCTTTGGTCCGAAGCAATGAACAAACTGCCAGAGACAGACAGGGCATACATCACGGCTCTTTTACGCAGAAAAGAAAAGTTCAACGGCATACCTCGTATTACAGCGTCCACGATCCACGGTGCAAAAGGCGGCGAGGCAGAAAACGTTGTCCTGTTTACAGACATTAGTCCGGCGGCTGACGAAGAGATGCGACGTAATCCAGACGACATGCACCGCGTATTCTATGTGGGCGTCACCAGAACTAAACAAAACCTCTACATTGTAGAGCCCGAAGACGTATCAAGGAGTTATGATTTATGAAGCGTAAGGAAGTATTAGAAGAAGCAGCAAAACTAATTACCGGAGATAGAGCAGAACACTACGGTGATGCGTTTGAAAACCACGCTCGTATTGCAGAAGGGTGGAATATAATAATAAGAGGGGCCATGATGTCCCACGGATTACTGACACCGGCCCACGTGGCTTTAATGATGGACTGGGTCAAGACAAGTAGACTATTAGAATCACTCGAACATGTAGACTCATGGATCGACAAGGCAGGTTACACGGCCCTCGGAGCAGAACTGGCGGGCCCAAGAAACGAGGAAATAAAAATTGACAGGTTTACAAATGGCTATGTTCGCCCCAAAAAGTGAATGGGTGCCACCACTAGAACTACCAGACCTTACCCAAGCTAAAAAAATAGCTATCGACGTAGAGACAAAAGACCCTAATTTAAAAACAAATGGGCCCGGTTGGCCCACGGGTGATGGAGAAGTTGTAGGCTATGCAATAGCTACAGAGGATTGGGCGGGTTACATACCCGTCCGTCACTTCGGCGGAGGCAATCTGGACGAGAAGATCGTCAACAGATGGCTGAAAAAGATATTCGAATGTCCAGCAGATAAAATTATGCACAACGCCCAGTACGATCTGGGTTGGATCAGGCAGATGGGTTTTACTGTAAACGGCCGCATCATAGATACCATGGTCATTGCGTCTTTGCTTGACGAGAACAGGTTTAGTTACAGCCTCAACGCTCTGGCATACGACCACCTTAACAAAACAAAATCAGAAAAAGCCCTTGTTGAAGCGGCAAGAGAGTTTGGTATCGACCCCAAAGCAGAGATGTGGAAGATGCCTGCCATGTACGTCGGCCCCTACGCAGAAGCTGATGCCAAGCTGACGTTAGAACTTTGGAACTATTTTTCTGTGCAACTGGGCAAAGAGGACCTCTGGGACATAGCAAATCTCGAACTGGACCTCTTGCCTTGTCTGGTAGACATGACCTTCCGTGGTGTACGCGTAGACCAAGACCGCGTCGAGCGCACCAGAGACATGCTACTCAAGCGCGAAAAAGAAGTCATGAAAGAAATAAAACGTCTGGCCGGTACAGATGTAGAAATCTGGGCGGCACAATCTTTATCAAAAGCGTTTGATAAACTCGACATAACCTATCCAAAGACAGAAAAAGGCGCACCGTCGTTTACAAAATTGTTTCTGGCAGAGCATGAACACCCACTAGCCAAGCTCGTGGTTGAAGCTCGAAATCTAAACAAAACGTCCGGCACGTTTATAAATACAATACAAAAGCACTGTCGTGCCGATGGACGCATACATTCACACATAAACCAGATTAGATCCGACGATGGCGGCACGGTTTCGGGGCGCATATCAATGTCAAACCCCAACCTACAGCAAATCCCTGCCCGCGATCCAGAACTGGGTCCAATGATACGCAGTCTGTTCCTACCAGAAGAGGGCGACCAGTGGGCGGCCATTGACTTTTCGCAACAGGAACCACGGATCTTGGTGCATTTTGCAAAGACATACAGCATCTACAGGGGCTCGACCTTGGAAGGAACCGACGAATTCGTCAAAGAATACAACGAAAACCCAGACACTGACTTCCATACCATGGTAGCGGAGATGGCAAACATACCGCGTAAGCAAGCCAAGACAATAAATCTGGGCATGATGTACGGTATGGGCGTGAACAAACTATCCGAGCAACTCGATATATCTGTCGAGGAAGCAAAAGACATTATAAAACAATACCATAGCCGCGTACCGTTCGTAAAAGGACTGATGAATGGCGTTACAAATCAACTTAACACGCGCACATCGAGCGGTTCGTTAAGGTCCCTACTGGGTAGAAAGTGCAGATTTGATCTGTGGGAACCGGATAGTTTCGCAATGCACAAGGCGTTGCCTTACAAAGAGGCGGCCGATGCCCACGGCCCAACGACCAGACTGAAAAGAGCGTACACCTACAAGGCATTGAACAGGCTGATCCAAGCCAGTGCAGCCGATATGACCAAGAAAGCGATGGTAGATATATACAAAACCGGACGACTGCCCATGATCCAAGTACATGACGAGATTGCCATGTCTGTTAAAAGTGTTGACGAGGCAAAAGAAGTTGCTTATATCATGGAGAACGCAGTTAATTTGAAAGTCCCCTCCAAGTGTGACATTGAAATCGGTCCATCTTGGGGTGAAGCTCAATAAACTCTATTCCTTACACTGCTCGGCAGAGTCCACGCCTGTGGCTCGGTCCAACTCCCCCGCTTCGGCGGGGTTTTTTCTTGCAAACTTGCATATTATCTTATATTATCCTAGAAATACCGATAAAGTCGGAGATGATTTATGGACACAACGCGTTGGAAAAGTATTCTTGTACCTAGAGATATGTACGAGGAAGTAAAATTTATGGCAAAAGACGAAGGGCGGACAATTTCCGGACAACTTCGCATGATTTTTGAGGATCATAAAGACAGAAAGAGGAAGGATGCAGTATCAGACACAGGAGGGAGAGATACACAAAAGGCTCGTGCAGAATACTTGCCCCAAGTGTCAGGCTCCACTGGAAGTAGTTGAAAAAACTGACAAAATACTGATTCGTAGGTGTAGCCCTTGTTTGCTAACCATACACGATGATGTGGATAAAGCAGAGGGTATTGAGCATATATGCGATTAAGTATTGCATATCGCATACATCTGATGTACTATTCGCTTAGTGTCCACCTCCATTGGGCACCTTCGTAGTTGAAAGCCCCAGTTCGGTTGCCCCCGACTGGGGCACTTTCGTTCGAGGAGATAAATATGAAAAATAAAGAAGCAGTGGCAATCATGCAAAAATTTGTAAATGATTATATGGATATTATAGAAAAAGATGATAGTCTGACCCCAGAGCAACGCAAACAGAAGGTAGATGCTCTTGAAAAAGCTTGGCAATGCATACTTAACAGATAAAGAGTCCGCGCATCACGATTTTTTTGATGCATGCGACATGACCATCGAATTACTCAACGAGTTCGAAGCTAGAGGCATGATGAAGGGCCCTGCTATGGGCGGAGCCATGACTCAACTGTTATCTCATCTTATAGACATATCTCCCGACCCACGGACCGTGAGCGAGATAATCGCAAGCTGTTTGTCGAATGCCGCGTACAATGCGGAGAGTGCAATTACCCACGAAGGTAATGACCAAATACATTAGCTATTGACTTAGTCGCATACTTTCTTATATACTTCCAGTATTCAACTATGGAGGTATTGAAACTATGGAAATAACCGAAGGATATTACGATTGTATTCCAGAACGTTCAGTCAATGAACGACATGGTCCATGCACTGCTTATACAGCATGTATGAACGGTCAAGCCGCATTCACTGTATATTTATATGACAGCAGCCCAAACATGATGTCTATTCATGAAATGGTAGAAGTCGAAGCCCGTCATGTTACGGAGGCTGTATAAATGCAAAGATTTTTTGTTGAGCTAAAGAAAAATCCAAATTCTTTAGACATGGATGAAACTCTTGATGATTGGAAAAAAGAAAAGCCAATCACGTTTTATATTCAAGCATATAATAGAGATCAGATCGTAGATATGTTTGGTGATGAGTATTTTATCATCACCGTCGATCAGTGCGAATAGATAGGGAGGTATGAATGAGTTACGAATTAAGCAAAAAGATGCCTGACTGCATCTCTAAGTTTGTTGATACAGCTTGTGAATTAAGTGTCATATTAGGTAAAGCACCTGTTTCTCTTTCTAGGAACGGCCGCGTTTTGGCTTGGGATAATGAAGACGGGAGAGGTGGTTATTTCATGGATCTTGTTTTGCAAGATGATGGAAAAACAAAAGCCTTTTTTGGGGAACACACCAACCCGAGTAAGGCTTACAAAGCTATAGGGTACTGTCGATTCCACGACGTTAAAGTTGAATTGGAATGGGAGACTGAATGATGGGTAGAAAGCGATCTTCCAAAAGTATAGGAAAAGGTTTCAAAGTGACACCCTTGACCGAATACGGGGGTTCGGTTTCTTTGGCCGAGCGTTTAAATTATATGGACAAATCTAATCGTTTTTCAATGAGCGGGCGTGGTCATGGACGAAGCACATCACATGGGCGTGGAGAAAAACCCGCCAATCAAGCCACAAGACGGGAAATGCTTTACTTTGTACGAGACATAGTAAGGAACCTTAGAGAAGCTCCCGACAGGCAAATACCTAAAAACACGTTAAAAGCAACAACTCATGACTTTGCAAACGTTTTAGCAAGAGACGTTCAATTTTTTGATTGCAGTGAATTAACCGATTACATTGAAAGCAATTGGCATGAAATGTATCCCGATAGACAGGTTCCTGTCAGTCCCAAAGTAATATTGCCCGCTCCGGCGGTTGGACTGTATGTAAACAACGTGCCCGATTTTGATCCTTATACTGAGGAACCAGACGGAACTTTTGGAGAAGTTATGTTTGTTTGTACGCCTCGTGCAAATAGCGGAAGCACCACAAATTTTTCAATTGTTATTATTTCGCGCAACTTAGATCACAGTACAACGGACGCATCTTTAAGTATTCTTGGGACTATTGATAGCGAAAAAGGTGTTTTTGGTATCAGTCCTAAAAATACAAATGAAGACTTTTCGTCTAGAAATTCAAGGTCTTTAAGAATAGTTGCAGCTTATCTACAAACCATAAACAACCCGCGCTTTGTAAGACGCGGTAAAAAAACCTTTAGCCAAATGAAAAAACATTCCCTCAAAAAAGTCCTCCGCGACTTCATAGCAGAACAATGGAACATGGTATCGTGGAACGTCGATAAAGCTGTTGATGCCAAAAACTACGAAGAAGGAAATGGAGGCAGACAGGGTTTGCATTTTAGACGCGGGTTCTTTCGACGCGGAGAATCTCACTGGCAGAATGTTCAAATGATTGATGGCGTCTGGAGACAATGGATAGAAGGCTACGAAGCCGGACACCCCGCTTTTGGTGTAAAGAAAAGCTACCACTTACCACGTATTAAGGGAGAAAATAAAAAATGATAGATGACCGTATTTGTATATTCTATGTTGCTGATAGAATACAGGACATAGTGGATAAAAAAAGTACAGCCGAAGAAGTGTTGGCCGAAATGAACCATAACATAGGCGTTAACGCTAGAAATAAAAGAAATAACCCCGACGCATTAGTCGCGGACCTACCACCCATAAAGCCCGCAAAGCGCGGCCGTAAACCTAAAAGGAGTTAATAATGGCAAAGCAATTACTAAATATCGAACAAGTCGTCGAACTCACCGGACTATCACAACAAACCATCTACCGCCGCTCACGGCTCAAGACCTTTCCAGAGCCGGAAAAAGTAGAAGGCAAAAAGGGCGGTAAGCAGTGGGTCAAGACCGACGTTACTAAATGGGTAAAAGCTAACGCCAAACCCGAACCGAAAGTCGTAAAGCTAGAGCCCAAAGAACAGGGCAAAGCAGAAGCTGATGACGCACAAGTCCTCGGCATTATGAAAGACGAAACCGTCGTAAGGCCCGCGTTCCACAAACGACTAATAGATTACATCATGAAATGGTTTAAGCGGTGATTGAATATTTCACCGCCCTTGTCATTGCATATACCTTGCAAGGTCATGACATTGAAACAGCCGTATGGTTCGAAAGCGAGAAGCATTGCTCACGGGCCATGGAAAACAGAAGTGCAGATTTTATGTACGACTATCTGTACGACCTTTACGGTAACGATATTTCGATGGGTTGCTACACAACAAATAAAGTGTCAAAGTTGATCAAACCAAAACCGCGACCCGAAAGGAACGACTGATGGCAACTATTAGAAAAATCCAAAAAGACGGCGGTATGCCCGATTACTATTACGTCATGCCAAACGAGGATCGAATCGACATCATGGTGGTTCGATCCAAAAACTCAGGAAACCAGTACACTTGTATACTGCCCGCGCCTCACTTCTCGAAAACGTTCAACAAGATGAACGAAATGCGGGCATACTTCGATGAGCATTTTGAAAGCTGATTGTTTCACGTGAAACATTCTTATCTTTTTGAGTTCGGTTTTTCCTCCAACAATTTTATGTAATAAAATTGTAGCACCTCACAAAAAACCGTCTATAACGTATGCGACTTATCGCATACCAAAAACGACATAAAAAAATAAATTACGTTACGTAACTTGGGGTTTACTTTATCGCATACTATGGTAAAATAAAGTATCGAAAGTGATTCGGTACGTTATTTGATATTGTGAATTTCCAACCAACTAGGACAATGTTTCACGTGAAACATTTGATTCGATAATGTTAGCAAAAAATATTGTGAAGGAAAAATTATAATGAAAATAAAAGCAGTAAACAATTCAACTTCAGACGTAAACAATTATTGTGGGCCCGCTGTCATCAGCGCGGTTACGGGCATGACAACAGGAGAAGCCGCAAGGCTTATTCGACATGTCAGCGGTCAGAAGATGGTGAAAGGTTCTCATACCTTCCACGTTCTTCGAGCCCTGTCGCTTTGCAACATTCAAAATGTTAAAACGACGGTGGTTACCAGACCAACGTTAGCTCAATGGCTCAAGGGTTCAAAAGACATTAGAACCTCTGGGCGTGTGTTCCTGATCGTAGCCGGTAATCACTTCCAACTGGTTGAGGGCCGACGGTACGTTTGCGGAAGAACAAGAGACATTGTCAGCGTTCGAAGCAAACTGGTGAAGCGACGTTGTCGAGTCGAAACAGTTCATGAGTTGGTCCGCGAAGGTAAAATACAAATACCAAACGCGGCTCGTAAGCCCGTGGATCACGTGGCAAGCGATAGAGCTAAAGCACAACGCTTGGCTAAAAAGATGGACGTCAAAATCAATATCGAAAGAGTGTCGAGTTATTATGGTTATGGCGACCGCTTCTCTCAGTATTGGGTAGAAGATTATAAAGACGTCAATGCCAAGGGCGAATTTATAGACTTTTCCCACGAGGGTATTATCGAGGGACACTGCGCTTACGACTGGGGCGAAGTTCTTGATAAGCTCGATGCTATTGCAGACTATCGTAAGGAGCATGGATACAATATCAAGAAGGATTGATAACAGCCCGCGGGTCACGGAACACGGCCCGCGGGTTTCTTTTTTAACACCGGTTATATTATATAGAGAGAAAAATAAAAAAAATATTTTTTGTAAAATATGCCGTAACCGGTGTAACCGTGTAACTTTCGGTGTTTTTTCTTTTATATATAGGTACTTAACAGTTACATAAAGTAGAAAACAAAAATGTAACGTAACCAGAGTTTATGTAACCAATAGCGAAAGTGCGTTAAGGGGCCTCAGATTTTTTTTTCGAAAAAATATTTTTCTGGCTATATATAAAGAAATGTGCATTTTAAAGGAAACTATCTTAATTTAACTAGGTACGAGCATGACCAAAAAAAGCCAATCTAAAACACTTCCAGTTAAAAAGAAACGTGGTGTTGGACAACCAAGGGCCACGAAGAATAGACCGCTTACAAGAAAACAAGAACTATTTGTTAAAGAACTGGTTTCGAAAGACGGTCAGATAACAATGCGAGAAGCCGCAATCAATGCGGGTTATCCGGCAAGTTCTGCACATACGCGGGCATACGAAATGACAAACCCACATATTTGTCCTCACGTTGTGGCCGCAATCAAAGCTTATCGAGATGAGCTAGATGAAAAGTTTGGTATCAACTACAGACGACACATCAGAGATTTACAAACGATTAGAGATGCGGCGTTAGAGAACGGAGCCTTTTCGGCGGCTGTTCAAGCTGAATATAGACGGGGGCAAGCACAAGGTGACATTTATGTCAGCAAAAGCGAGGTTCGTCACGGCAGTATCGACTCCATGAGTAAAGATGAAGTGATGAAAGCATTACAGGAGATTAAGCAAACCTATGCCCCAGTCACTATCGACATTACTCCCGAAGGAGAAAGCAATACCCAGAACCGCGCAAAAGCGCGAAGCAGGCTTTTGGAACCAGATGCGGACGGCTTTGAAGAAGAGTTCGAGGAAGATCTCGTCAACACGGCTTGAAACGTGGGCAACGCCCGGTATACCAGACGTTTTGTTATGTGATGAAAAGGGTGGTTTTCATTTTGTAGAGTTAAAGGCTACAGCGGGCAAAGCTGTAGATTTACGTCCGCACCAAGTGGCGTGGTTATCTAATCATAAAGATGCAAGCGTTTGGGTTTTGGTAAAGAAACTTCAAACAAAAAACGAGCCAGAACAAATCTTTTTGTTCCATGGCCGTGATGCAGTAGACTTGAAGCTCGAAGGGCTGAAGGTAGACCCTGTTATACACCAGAAAGAAAAGTTTGATTGGGAAGACATTTTCCGCTTGATTTGTCCGTAAGCACTTGATATTATCGCATATGCAACAACGAAGACAAATGGAGGTGTCTTATGGAAGTAAAATATTTCATGTTGGAAATCAACTTTGAACAAAAGCTGACCGCGATGGAAAGCGATTTGCAGTTCTTTAAAAATATTTTAAAGGATTTCGAAAAAGAAGAGGGATATGAAAAATTAACTTCAGAAATCCCAAATTATAACCAAATCGTGGCTACGATGGATCATTTAGAAGTCACCTTAAAAGTATTGAAAGATGATTTTCGCGACAATTGCACGTTAAAAAATAAAGCTATTATGGATCGTTTTAACAACCTTCGTAAATTTGCGGAGGTGCAGTGATGCCAAAGTTTAATCTTTTACGCAGCTACTCCGTTGTGGAGTCGCATGAGGTGGAAGCCAAGACCGAAGATGAGGCTATCCAGATTATTGAAAACAATTCGTACGATACCATGCGAAAAAGTTATGACGGAGATTACGTACGTGATGACGATGGTGATATTGTTTATACTCTAAACGATTATTCGGAGGATAAAGATTATGATGACGTTGTTTTAGGGGAGTTAAAACAATGAGTACCTTTATTAGTGATATTGTGGACGAGGACGTAATAGCCTGTGAAGTTTGTAAAGAAACTTTTAAGGCAGATGAAATTACGACAGATGATTTTAATTTTGCTTGGGATAATTTAGTAACTACTGATTGCTGTAGTAGTTGTTTTCCTAAAGTACGTCGGGAGGATTGCAAACAAACCGGTCAAGATTTAGATCTAGAGCGTATGTTAAGCGAAGTGTTTGACAAAGTATTTTTCAAAGAAAGTGAGGTATAAATGTTTTTGTTTAGTTGGATAGGCCGCCTTTTGTATGGCTCGGATTACGACGAATTAAATAAACGCGTTTCGAGAAAACGACGGCGTAGGTAAAACTTTTAGAAATTTCTACTTGCATTTATATGCGAGTATATGCGATAATAAACGGGCGGGTAATTCTGCCCGTTTTTTTTTAACAGCTACGAAGGGCTAAAAACATGAATATTGAAAACTCAAAAGGTACATTGCAAAACCTACTTTTAAAAGTTCAAGAGCAAAACAATAGAAGCGCGGATTTTCTAGCTTCTACTAATAATCTGCAAAAAATGACAAATGACGAAGGCAAGCCACAAATTGTCATCGAAGCGGCGGGGGGCGAACCGACGCGTGTTTTAGACGTTAATGATCATGCTTTTGGACAAATTGCCCAAAACGTCGAGATAGATACTAGAACGGCGCGACGCTTGCAGGAAAAAATCCCGCAGGAATACGACGCCGCTATAAATGCGTTATGGCAGAAAGAACCGACTAATCGTATGGTTAGAACGTTTCTTGATACCGACGAAACCACCGGAACAGCGCGGGCGTTTGTTTCTGATAAGTTTAAAACGTTTGATAACATTAACTTGCTTAATTCTAGCTTGCCGCAATTGATGGATAGTCCCGCTGACTGGCAAGTTGTTAATGGTACGGTTACAGATAAGCGGCTTTATTTGCGTTTAAAAAGCGAGGCCCAAACTGGGGTTGCCGCCGTCGGTGATAAAATGGCTAATGGTATTGGTTTAAGCAATTCGGAAGTAGGCGCGGGTTCCGTTTCCGTTTATCAAACAATTTGGACGCTTGCTTGTCTAAATGGTATGCAAACCGAAAACCGAAACCGCTCTAGCCATATTACCAGTGCAAGG
>Ga0209232_1001234_pt1 | contig 14056 bp, 9 predicted proteins | sample ETNvirenome_2_60_FD_184066 | JGI IMG/M metagenome (GOLD analysis project Ga0209232, IMG submission 184066) | Marine viral communities from the Pacific Ocean - ETNP_2_60 (SPAdes) (version 2) | ecosystem: Environmental > Aquatic > Marine > Oceanic | place: Pacific Ocean | collected 2013-06-22
CCTTCGGCACCAGTGAAGCTACTGTGTTGCGAGGTAGTTCCTCGTCTTAGTTTTAATAGTTTTGCCATTATGCTACCGATCCAAAGTCAAGGGATATATCATCACTGTTTATCCCTAGTTCAACTACAGAGCCACCGTCTGTTTTAGTAAATAAACCACCATCAGTAGTATTAATTAGTAATTCGGCAACACTATTAAAATCACTTGCAGAGGGATTAGAAGTCCCGTTTTTGTGCTTAATTTGTGCAGCCATAATTTAGAATGTACCTCCGTCAATAATTGCATCTACTTTAGTTGTAGTTAATAAGCCAGAGCTAGGATTATATGTTAATCCTGTATCAACTTCTGCACCTTGACCACTGGAGGTTCCATCTACAAATACTGGATATACAGTTTCATCTGTAGAGTTATTAGCAGTAACAGTAACTTCTGTAGCTGTTGCTGCTGTAGTTGCATTAGTTACTGTTGTACCAGCGATAACTGAAGCTAATGTAGAACCAGCAACTGTTATAGCATCAGCTTCTAAAGTACCATCTACATCAACATTACCTGAGATATCAAGTGTAGCAGCAGTTAATTCGCCACCTATGGTTAAATTACCAGAACTAGGGTTATAAGTTAATCCAGAATCAGTTTCAATACCTTGTGTACCATCTACACCATCTACAAATGCTATATATGTAGTTTCATTTGTACTATTATTAGCAGTAACAGTTACGTTAGTTGCTAATGTCGCTGTAGCTGGCGAAGCCCATTTCAGACCTCCACCTTCACCTGAATCAGCTGTTAATACATAATCATCTGTAGGTGAGTTGCTAATATCTAATTTAGCTTCTGTAATTGAATCATCACCTATACGTGCTGCAGGTAAAGTACCACTACCTATATTACTTGCATTTGTAGTATCAGTTGTAGCAGATGTAGCTAATGAAGTACCATTTAGTGATATTGCATCGGCTTCTAATGAACCGTCAATATCAACGTTACCTGATATATCTAATGAAGCTGCTGTTACGGCATTAACTGTAATAGAAGGTGTACCTGTTAAACCAGCGGCATTACCAGTACATGATCCAGAAGACCCAGATACGTTACCTGTTACGTCACCTGTAACATCACCTTCTAAATTAGCTACAAGGGTTCCAGTAGTTATACTTAAGTCACCTGTACTAGCTCCAGTAAAGGTACCTGTACCTACTTTAAACCTAGTTGCTGATTCATCCCATCCAATAAATGCATTATTCTGATTTCCTCTTTCTATAACAATACCAGCATCGTTACCTGGAGTACCAGACGTACCATTTCCAAGTTCTATTAAAGCGTCTTTTACTACTGAGTTAGTTGTTTGTATAGATGTAGTTGTACCGTTAACAGTTAAGTCTCCTGTAACAACTACGTTATTACTAAATGTTTTATTACCTGCTACGGTTTGAGCTGATGTTAAATCACAAAATGCTCCTTTACCACCAATCAGTTCTACAGACGTTGCAGAACCTCCACTACCACCAGTACCTTTTCCGTAATACAGTTTATCAGCACCTTCAGCAAAGGCTAATTCAGCATTCTCAAGACTAGTAGGAGCAGACGATCCTGTTGATCGTTTAATTCTTATAGTTGATGCCATTGATTAAAAGTTTCCTCCATCCATAATTTTAATGTTTTGTTCGTTGTCGGCAAAATACTTAGAGGAACTGTTTTTCCAATAGATTACAGAACCGTCTTGTTTGGTGGATTGATCAAGCCAAGCTAATGAATCTACATAAGCTTTAACTGATTGTTGGCTAGGTGCAACACTTGCACTATTGGTAGCCATAGTATCTTCGTCTAATATTCCTCCTGCTGCCATCTGAACCCAAGTACTACCACTATAATATTTAAGTTTATTAATACTTGTGTCATACCATAAATCCCCTGCATCTGGAGAACTAGGAGCTGAACTTGCTATCTTATATTCATTTGCATATCTATTTACGTTTTCTATACTAGATGCAACTGTATTGATATTACCTGTAGTTATGTTTTCAAGTTCTTCAGTAATTGGCCCTAAATCATGGGTAACACCCATATCACCAGCAACAATATTAATATTATTTAATTGTGTATCAGTTGGGTGAACGTTTTTCCAAGCACTACCCGTATAGACTTTCAGTAAGTCGTCAGTGGTATTGAAAACTAAGTCACCTTCATCTAGGGACGTATTAGGGTTAGAAGGGTTTACTCTATATCTAGCTTCAAACCCTATGTCATCTTCTTGTTCTTGTAATTCATGTAAAGCATATAGAGCTTGTTCCTGGTTATCGTTTAAATCACTGGCACGTACTGAAGATCCAGGTGAAAATACAGCTTTAGGATCCTCATCTCCTGTAGATTTTCCAACAGTTGTTTGTCTAAAAACCCTTACCGTGACTCCAGTTCTAGGAGCACCTGTGCTTACTTGTGTATCACTAGTAATACCACTATTGTTAAAAATTATTTTTGATGGACTACTACTATCATCTACCGTGTATTTAGATGTTGCTTGTATTACTCCGTTAAGAGATACTTTAACATCTTCAGTTTGTAATATAGGAAACGTATAGGTAAATTCTAATTGACTACCATTAGGTGTATTTCCATTTTCAGTATAGGTTGCTGGCATTGGTTCATGTCTTTATTTGTTTTGCCAATCCAATAAGTCTTGTATCTCATCAGTCTGGCCTGTTTCAGTTAGATAATCAATTTGATCATTAATATACTGTTTCCTTCTAACTTCTTCTTGATCACTGATATACTCTTCTGCGAATCCCTTAGCTCTCCTTAACGCATCATTTAGACGCATATGTATTCTCAGGAATAACGTTCTATCCATTGGTACATTGGATTTTTTATATAGTTTTCGGAATTCCTTACCATCTACTGATCTCATTATGTCTTGAATCTCTTCCTTAAACCAACCATGTTTACCCATAAGCTCGGTGACTTCTGAGCGTTGACTAGGTGTATATTCAACACCCTTACCGTTAGTTCTTAGTTGAGGTCTACCATTCCATTCAATATCTATAAGGAATTGTTTCTCAGGACTGATTCGATCACTTTGTTTAAACCAAGGTGAGTATGTATTAAATACACGTTGATAGAAGTTTTCAGGTTCACCTACTTTACCTCCATCAACCCAGTCATATACATCAGGTAATCCTTGTTTTAGACCTACGTTTCTGTTAGCAAATAGTTGAGTTACTTCTTGATCTACTTCTTTTAATGGTGGTGATATTAAGCGTCCTAATTCATTTCTAAAACCACTACCAGGTAGGAATGAACTTCCAAAACTAGCTCCCCATCTAGACAATGCAGCAGGGTTTCCAGCTAATACATCGTTAAGTGGTTCTAAACCAGCTGTAAATGATTTATTGGTTAGGTTTGCAGATATGATATAACCCATCTTATTCAACAGAGTTTCAATAGTAGTTTCATCTAACGTATCAAAGTTATCCATAATGTCAGTTGTAAGTGACAACCAATCAGATAATGGACCTAAGTTTTGATAGCTATACCATTTACCATCCCAACCCTGATAAGTGAGAGGTTTCCAACCAAGCTCTCTTCTAGTCTTTTGTCTGGTCTTATCATATAAACCATTACCACGGATACGACCACTAGTAAAGAGACCTACAGCTCCCATAACTGAGAGAGTACCTATAGCCTTTCTACCTTTAAGTTCAGCTCTAATAGTCTCATACGCAGCCTTAGCATTCTCATCAAATGGTATTCCTCTAGCAGCTAATAAATTCTCTACTTGTTCTTTATTAGTGATAGCCATATCAAATGGATGCTTAAACTCAGCTAATTCATTATGGAATAAAGCTAGTGGATTATGAGATCCAGTGAACTTAAGCATATTCATAGATGTTTTAGGGAACATCAAGAATGGTTTTAGAACAGGATACTTTCTAATAAAGTGACTTAGAGCATTAACTGAGTCATTCTCTAAGTTCATAGCAATCTCTTTACTTGCGTATTCAACTGCTTTATCAGTTATAAACCCTCTGTCGTCAAACATTTGATCATATAGACCATTAGATAACTTCTTAATGCTATCTGCATTTAAAGCTTTCTCTCCTCCATCTTTGAGCAATTTATCATATGCTCTACCTCTAGCTTCAACACTACCAATAAATGATCTAGTAAATCCGTCAAACGCTGTCATAGCGTTAGCACTTAGACGTAGCCAAGGGTGTTCAGCTAAATCATTCATAGCTTCTATCTGAGCTACCATAGCAGAAGGTCCATACTCACCTACGCTTTCCTTAGCTTCACCATAAGAACGTAGAACTTTCATAGTTCCTTCATTCTTACGTGCTATATCTTCACGCATAATGTATCCAACAGAACTAGGATCACTCCAAGCTCGTCTGAATACTTGATTGAAATGACTTAACGCTTTCTGTAACGTATCACCCATACCAACGGTGTACATATAACTACCACGTCTTAGTGTTGCTGTATCTCCTTGAAGTAATGCACCACCAAGGGTAGCGATAGGACGTTCAATCATTAAAGCTAGGTTAGATGCACCTGCTTTTAATGGAGTACCTATAGAAGATAGAACAGAGTTATAGATGTTAGCCCACATACCTTGTGTCCAAGCTGAAGGCATGTCAGGATTGACATCAACTAAAGCTTTCTTAAAGACACCAGTAGTGTTTCTGATGTAATTATTCAGTGCTGAAATGGTAGATACCTTTCCATCAGTGACTTCATAAGCTAATTGTAAAGGTCTTAATAACTCAGGACGTTCAGCTGATACCTGCCTAAGAGTCTGGATAGTTTGATTTGTTTCGAAAGTAAGATCTTTTAGACGCTGTTTTGTTAAATTTGTCTCATCTTTAATTGCAGTGAGCATCTCATCCATCGTCAGCTCTTTTTTAAATGCACGTTTTCCAAGGTTTAGCATGTTCAATGCTCTACCTCTTACGTAAGAAGTAGTACCTTTGATCTGCATTAAGTACTGGATACGATCAAGTACTTGTTCTTGAGCACGTTTTACTGCTGCAGGATTATCACTAAATAATCTTGCACCTTCTGACATATCAGCAACTTGACCAGCTAGAGAAGTAGCTATATAGCCTTGAGCACGTACTATATCCATATTGATATAGTCATCCATATACTGTTTGATAGCACTCATGACTCCTGCATATCCTTCAGAACTGAGAACTCTTGCACCAGAGTCAACATCTACACCAGACATTCCTTTGATGATACCTTTCATATCCTCAACAGGAAGACCATATAAGTCAGCACCTATCTTGTTTCCTGATTCAACTATCTCTGCATGAGAAAGGTATTTACCATTACTAAATTTATAGCCATACTTAGACTCTTTTAAGATGTTAGCTGCCTGTACTATTAGTTTCTGGCCAGCATCTTGTCCTTTGGTTAGGAATTGTAGAGCACCAGGAGTAACTACAGAACCAACTCTTCCATAGATGGTATCTAGGTTCTGTTCTATTCTTACTACATCAACTGAAGCTCCTAATATCCCATCAGGGTCTCCAGTTCTAATACCAGACTCTGCATAACCATAGACATCATGAACACCAAATATAGGTTCATCTAAATTAACTGATTGATTTAAGCTAACTTGACCTATTTCAGATGTTTGATCATATCTTCTTTTTGCTGATTTAAGTGTTGCATCCTCAACTGCATCTGTTGCAAGCTCTTCTTCTTGCATAGCTTTGATATAAGAAGCTGCCTTCTCGTTCTCAGGTATCCATTCAGTTGCCTTCGCAGTACCTTTTAAACTTTTAGCTAACTTACCTGCACCTACTAGTACGTCGGCAAGTAATCCTATACCTAAACCTTCTTTGATATTCTTTTGTCTTTTTAAATCTGGTCCATCACTATCTAAAGTTGCTAAGTCTTCTGAGATCCAACCAGTACTTCTAGGAAATGATTTCTTAATCATACCTAGAGCATTATGATCTCTCTCTTGAGCAGGTGCAACATAATCAGATACAACACCAGCACCACCAGCTAGACCAGTCTTTGCAAACCATTTAAAGAATGGGTCGTTTCCTAACTTCCATCCAACTTTTGCATGAGCTGCAGCACCTCCTTTCATACCATATCTAGTCATGACCACTGTAGGTACCACTACTGAGGAAATATCCCTAACAGTTTGTGCAACTTCGTTCTCAAATCTAGGTATGTGTGGTACATCTAATGCCTCACCTGGCATTAACTTATTATATAAACCTATACCAGTATCAACTACACCCGTAGGTATAGATAAGGCAGCTTCAGCAGTGGTTTTTAAAGCATTGCCTTCTTCCTCTGGTTGTGGTTGTTGTGTGGGTTCCTCTTCCGTAGAAGAAGTAGTTTGTTGAGGTTGTTGTTCACCTTCCATAGAAGGTAGCTCTTCTTGGGTTTCGAGGAAGCTATCAGTAATAGCATCCTCTTCATCCATACGAATTAGATCTTCTTCATCTATCGCTTCAAATTGCGGATCAACAACTTCATCTATATCATTGGCCATAGAATCCTGGTCTCACTAGTTCTGATAAGTTTTTGGGTGTTGGTTCGTTTTTATATTTAGCTTGTTTTACGCTTTGTTTTTCTTCTTCAGTTAAGATAGGAGCATCAGGAAGTATTTCATTCATTAAGTCGTTGACTCTATCTGATGACCATTTACTTAAATCTATAGTTCCTTCGACTAACATTTCAATTATAAAATCCCTAGTAGCTGGACCTGACGTTGTTTCAGCTGCTTGAACTATCATTTTTAGATCATTTACATTTCTGTTTTTTATGTAGTTAGCAAGTACTGGAGTCGCATCTTTTCTGAATTTATTTAGCCTGGTAGTAACTCCTTTGAATACTTGTTGAACAGTATCAGCTCCCATTTGGAAACTTTCACCTATCTGACTGTTGATATGTATTGAGGCTAATGCCACTCTATCCCAATCTATTTTACCACTAGTTGATTTTGGCGTGATTCCATAACCTTCTGCACTAGTAGGATGAGTGACTATAAATTCGTAAGCACTGGCTAATTCACCAAACTCAATACCGTTTTCTTTATGGTAATTAAATATCTCTTCACCCTTACCATTAGGTACAAAAGCAATATTAAGATTGTCAGTATTCTTACCAATCTTACCTAACATACGTGTAGATCCATTGAAGCCACTATATTCCATAGTGATCTGATCTGCTTTAGATAAGTAGAGATCAGCTAAATCCATAGAAGCACTTTTAGGTGGTGGTGCCATACCATGTGCTTTGGCTATCCGTTCTATAATCTGATGTTTAGTTACGCTTCCCTTTGGTTGAGATTTATAGATGGTGTTTACTTCTTGAGGATAGGTAAGATTATTAGGATCAGCTAAGTTATTTGTATATACCTCTTCTAATCTCTCTTTAGTCATAATCTTATCTATATTCTCAGGTGTGAATAAGGAGTTGACATCTCTATTCCGTCTTAGTACACCGTTGATTCTTTTATTAATTTTATTCTTTTGGGTGACGCGATTCGTAGCTGCTGATAGATCTACAGGACTGGCGTTAAATCCAGGTACTTTGAAACCTTTTTGGAAATCTACATTCGCACGGTTCTTAACGAAGCCATCAAACCACTCTTCAGCTACTTGACGTGCGTATCCAGATGGGTTTTTCTCATCAGCATTTATAGCTGCTGTTAATGCGTTGTTATAGATTTGACCTACTAGGTAATCTGCCATAGCACCTTCATTGCCTTCACCTTCATTAAACCTCAATCTGCTACGTTTAGAAGCTACGATACCTCTTAGATATTCTGTATCTTTCTTCTTATGTTTAGAAACTAGATCATCTATTATTTTAGCTTTTGATCTATATTCCTCTATCAGTTCTGCATCTCCTATAGCCATCAACTCGGGTGTAGTTAATTCATTCTTCTTGATCATATCATCGATTTTTGCCCTTAGGTTTCCTTGTTCTATAGCACCTGGAGATTGATTCTCGATAAATTTATTTAACAGGGTTGGCTCCATTCCGAAGAAATCTTCATTTTGAAGTAGCTCAGTTTTCTTCGACTGTAAATATACAGAGTCCACCTGCAGCCCATCTTTTATTCGTTGCCGTATCTCCTCACCTATCTTGATTTGTGCATCCTGAAAGGCTGCTTTCTTTTTATCATCAGCAGCATCTTGTTGAGCTACTATAGCTTTATCCATATGCTGCTTCATCTCTAAATACCTTTTAGGTATCTTATCTTTAAGCATTACAAACTTACCTGAACCAGGTGGGTCTTCGATTTGAGTCTTCATAGAGAACTCAAACTCATCAGGTTGTAACCTACCTAAATCCATTTCCTTCTTCACAAGCTCCATGGCTTTATCATGAGCACCTGTTCTGGTGAAACCTCTAGGTGGTTGTGCCTTTGGATTAGTAGTTGCTTGTAAGCTTGATAGTAAAGTTACATAGCTCTTCTTTATACTAAATTCTTCAGTCGCTGATTTTATATCTAAAGTTCCTTGTTCAATAGCGAAGTCTTGACTATCACGTTTACCAGCTGCGTTGTGAGCTTGTAGAGCACTTTCAAAGAAACCACCTTTTTCAGCTAGTAGAGCTTTACTGTAGTAAATATCATTATCTTTGATAAATTTTTTAAGTAAAGCAGTTCTAGCGGCTGCTTTCTGTCTAGGTGTTTCAGCTGTTTTAGGTGTAAATTCTACACCATTGAGCATTAGTTTTTCTGTATCATTAGACAACATCTCACCATTCAGCCAAGCTGGATACTCCTTACCAAGCAAGGCTGCTTCAGTAGAAGCTGCTGTATAAGAAGCATCTCCACCTGTATTTCTAATTTGTGTTACTTCTTCTTGGCTACCACCATTAGATGCGTGCTTACTAGCAAGCTCTTCACTTTTTCTTCTATTCTTCTCTACCTGTTTTACACCTTCTTCGTGCTCTTTAGCTTCTTCCTCAGTTAAGAGTGGTTTACCATACTTTTGATTAAGTCCAAGTGCTTCGACAAACTCTTGACCTTTTGCTTCAGCATCGGCTCGTTTTTGGGCTATCTCTTTATCTTGCTCAAGCTTCTCTCCTAGTTTTGAGGAGAATGCTTTTGCAGATTCAAAGAGTTCATTCTGTCGTTTAATAGCTGCTTCAGTTCTTCTACGGTCATACTCTCCAGCTTTTGTTAAGTTATTGATTTCGCTGCTTTGCCAGCTATCTATGATTTCATTGTAAGTCATAATTATTTTAGGTAATCAGTTTTACGATTAGGATCTATCTTATTTCGAGATAAGTTATCTCTGTTCATTTTTTGACCTAAATAACTAGTACCAAAATCTAAAGCAGTATCTAAGAAGCTCGGACCTTTTGTATATCCAGGGTGAGGGGGTAGATGCCTACCACCAGGTCGTGCAGCATTGACACTTCTATCCCAGTCATAGTCAGCTTGCTTGATTTGTCGTTCAGCTATATTTTCTAATAAAGCGGCTCTAGATTGTTTACCTGCGAGTTTTTGTGCCAGTTCTACACGCTCTCCAGTTTGGCTTAATAACACCTGTCTGTTAGTAGCCTTTAGTCCAGCTCTTCGACCACTTTGTTCGGAATAACCTCCTTTTATATAAGCTACATCGTATTGCCTCATTTGATTAACAGTACTTTTTTTTACACTATCAACTTCATATTGAATTTCAGCTATACGATCTAGTGCTTTGTTTTTTTCTCTATCAGCAATGATAGCTTTATCTTCAGCTGAGTTGCGCCATTTGTTTTCAATGGCCATCCCTTCGATGATGTGCTGATTGATAGCTCTTTGGTGATCTCTATCAGCTTGTGCGTTTGCTTTCTTTGCTGCCATAGAGCCTTGTATGTGGTTAAGGCCAGCGTTAATTAATAAAGTCCACATTGTATTTTACAGAATTCTAGAAATGGTAAATTATTGGGACCATAGTTCAGTTCTCTTAGAAATTTAAATCCCAACATTCTAAGGAGTCGTATGTGTACAGTGTTACGTTTATCGACGATGTTCCAGTACAAACCATCAGGTTGACTAAATAGCCATCGTCTTACGTCTTTAACAAAAGTTCTAGGATGATCTGTACAAGCTGGAGTAGATAACATCCAGACTCGACCATCCTCTACACCAATCATAGCGGCAATCTTGCCGTCGCTAGTGTAGATAGCATCAGTATGTTTTTGAGTGATTGCACCTAAGACAATAGTCCAAGTACTATCGATGCCATGTCCTTCAAAGACTTCTTGGTGATCAGCTTTTGTTAAATTAGAGGCCACTTCATAAGCAGCCTCTTTAGTGATTGGGTGAATTCGTTTATGCACGTCTATAATATTTAGGGTTATAATCCCCTTCCCAATTCAATGAATGAAGTGTAGATGGAGTTGCATGTGATGATTTAAGTTGTACAGTTAAATTTTTAGTATTTTCATATACAGGAATAGTATGAATATATTCATCAGCTATAGAAACATTGTTTCCAACTACTTGATCCCATTCAATAGATTCATAGGTTTCAGAATAATCAGGTCTACCTCTTCTTTTTAAAGTAGTTTCTATTACACCTACAGCACCAAATGAAAACTTTAATCTATGAATTACTAACGAAGATCTAGTATCCATTCTTGTCTGTCCACCTTGAGTAACTGTAGGATAAATTTTAGGTAATTCAACTAACCAATCAAATACATAACCTAGTATTAATTTAGCACCTGTCCAATTACCAGCGACTTCCAAGTTACTACCATTAACTGTTACTAAACCATACCTACCTAAATCATTCCCAGCATTATTATTAAATACAGCTAATTGTTTACTGCTATTATATCCTGCTGGTTTAGGAAATACAGTTTTTTGAGTAGTTGAGTTGTAGGTGTTTGAAGCTAATGCTGCTACTTCTGTATGTGTATCTAGGTGTATTATATTCGTATCTATAACAGTAGTATCAGTTTGTTTTTTAACGTCATAAGCTTCTAATGTATAAGTACTACCATTCTGTAGTACAGCATAATAAACATCGTCTAAGATTACATGATGTTTTAAATTACCAGGTAATTCCCATCTAAACCAAGATGATTGAATACGACTTTCACCATTACTATAGTATCTATATCCCCATACATCTGTTGCTGTACTTGCCTTTGTAGTTCCAAATAGAATTAAACCATTCTCTTTAGATGCTGTTACTTCTGATATACCAAGAGGTAATTTCTTAGCTATAATCTTACTTTGTTCCGTTACAATAGGTTCACCTTCTCTACGTATTTCTGCCATTTCAAAGAACCTTGCATTCTTACCAGTACTATTTACAAAACCATTCGTCATACCTAATGAAAAAGGTACAACTTCAGGGTTATAGTTATAAGATGATAAGTAGTTTACTTTCGCAGTTGTAGGAGTTAATGCATCACTATCTGTAGTCAACATAAATTGCTGATTAGAACTGTGAAGTAGTAGACCACTATTAACCTCTATACCATCATATAAAACAGTAGGGTATAGGGAACTAGATTTTATATCTATAGGATCAGTAGGACTTACTGTTTGAGCACTTTTAGAAAAGAAATTATAGAAGTCATTTGTTTGAGATAATACAACATTATTCTCAGACAGCATTACTAATCTATTTCTAAAGAATAACAGCTTTGAAATTTTTTTACCAATAAATGACGGTTCAGGATTTGTCTCTTCATCTCCTACAATTCTAGTAATCCAAGGTGGTTTAGTAAGTCGGAATATTCCTGCTGGATAATGAGCTGGATTTGTACCGTTTATAGACCATGTACCACTAGTTAATGTTTGAGCATTATTACCTTGACCTGTAAAAACTTTAGCTGTTCCTGCATTAGCATTTGTAAGATTGTCAGCTAATTGTATAACGTCATCATTATATTTAATAACATAATAAGTAGTGTTATCTGATAAACCACCTAGAGTTGTGCCGTCTCCATTGTCATAAAGAATAGGATCACCAGTAGATAGACCGTGACCAGTAATTGTTATTCGATGAGTACTTGTACTAACATTTGTTGTTGCAATTACATATTGAGTACTAGGATCTCCTCTCTGTAATCTGATAGGCAAGGTATCACTATCAAGTGTGGTTTTAATACCAGGTTTAACAGTCTCTTCCCATACACCTGTACCATAATGATCAGCTGTTACACCAGTACCAATATTATCTACATGGAATCTTAAGTAGTAATCATCTTCATCAGCTTCTGAAGCATTAGCTACTTTAACAATATACCCATGTCTACATGAAGCTGGTAAATCACCTGGAACATTAGTATCAGATGATGTAATTTGCATTAACCCAATTTCAGGAGAAGTTACGTTAAACGCAGCTGTATGTTTTATATGTAGACAATTACCTATGATTGTAGTAGTCATACCTGATGGCTTTAAGGCATCTAGGGCAGTCTTCATGCCACCTAAAATACCAGCTGCAGTTATAGAAGTATCTCCATTTGCAGCAGTTGGTGCAGGTCTAACCCTACAAGTAGGTTTACCGTTAGAATCATTTGGACCTTGAGCACCAGTTAAACTAGCTTGTGACCTCATGGTTGTATGGGCTTTAACTTCTACAGTACCTGTAGCACCCTTCTCCATTGTAAAGTCTTGGGTATTACCTGTGACATGACCTTCACCACCAAATTCTAAAAGAGCAAATGCTTGGTAAGAGTTGTCATAGTTTGGATGGTTGCTTGTACTACCACCACCTTCTGCTATTGGCTGACATCTAAGATCAATCTCATAGCATAAGTTATTAGAACCTTTTATAGATTCTCTAGATGCCCTTCTACATTGACCATCATTTGTATCTAAACCACCTAACGATTCACGTACTGCAATAGCAGTAGCTCTATTAGTTGTAGTAACTGTGTTATCATCAGGATCACATAAATCTAAGGCATACTGTCTTCCATAAGAAACAGTTTTCAATTCAATGATAGCTTCATGTACTTCTACGGGAGAAGTAGTAGAAGCCATAGCAGTTGTCGTAGTTCTATTAGTTAGGAATGTATTGTAATTAACAACTAAAGATTGGATATCTGTTGGTTTAGTCCATCCTGATAAATATGTAGCAAGATTAGTACCAGCTACATTCGCATAATCTATAGGTACAGCAGCACCATCTCTAGCTCTCCATACTTGAATTACACCACGGGTATCTACATTACCTATATACTGTTCATTATCATCTTCATAAATATCAAACCAACTAAGCTCTCCAGAGTTCGGAGCTATTGTTGAAATTAATTTACCACCAGGTCTTTTTTTTAAACCATCAGTGATATCAGGAAATCCATTCTTTAGATCAACTACTTGACCTGCTGATTTTAACTCATCTGGCTGTTCTGATATACCTAGAATATAGTTAGGTATTGTCTGTGTTATACCTGCCATTATCTTGCTAATGTCATGAAAGGTTTATAAGTATTGAATGATGATTCATGTGGAAAACCTAAGTAGTTATGATCTCCTTGATTACATTCATATTCAATACATGCTGCTCTAGCAGTTTGCTCTTGTACTTGTAGTAATTGTACTAATTGAGGATTAGTAACCATTTGAGTTGCAGCTCTACCTGCAGCTTTATAAGTTATATATCTCTTAAATATAGATGGTAAATCTTCAAAACTAAATAACCATACAATATCTACGACGTACTCTTGGCCTGCTGTCCATACATCTGTATGAGTCACCTTGTCATATAAACGACCATTTCTTCTTACTACATCATGGTGTGTATTTTGTGCATCTGATAAATCCATTCTAAGTGCATTAGTATCAAATGTTAGATAGCCATTAGAATCAGCTGTTTTATGGCAATGATCTTCTGTATTAAAATGCCATCCTTCATTCTGTACATCTATATTAGATTCCTTTAATAGGTTATGTACAAATGCAATCTCAGGGTTATCGTAAGTAGATACTGAATTACTACCTACAGTGTGAGTTCCTAATGTTGTTACTGGGGATTGTCCAATCGCTCCCAGTATTGTATTTACTGCGGATAGTTCTGTATCGGTATCTGTTGTATTGGGAGCTGACATAAGTTATATG